>ERZ888423.173-NODE-173-length-69582-cov-9.860630_pt1 | contig 69582 bp, 60 predicted proteins | sample MGYA00520523_ERZ888423 | MGnify/ENA primary metagenome ERZ888423 (study PRJEB32303, sample SAMEA104408611) | aquatic metagenome | biome: Brackish water; feature: Pelagic; material: water | place: Baltic Sea | collected 2014-06-08T10:24:00 | depth 30,27 m ... | reverse complement strand
GGTCACGCCGCGGTGCCGCGGAATATGGTAGCCGGGCGAGAGGATCGAGAAAAACGCGGTCCTGAGGCGCGGTATCGATTCCAGCACCCGCGTGGTTTCCGGGCACATCGCGCAATTTGCCTCGGCCTTGAAGCCGAACCCGAACAGAATGAAGGTTTTCCAGTTGTCGCCCTTCGAGATATTGGCCTGATCCGGCGAAATATCGTGGAAGTTCGGCAAGCTCGCGTGATTGACCAGGATCGCGTCCAATTCGTCGCGGATCGCTGTCCAGTTGTCTTCCAGCTTGAGCGCCCAGGGAAAATCTTCGGTCTTGAAGACAGGCTTGTCCCCGACCAGCGATTGCCGGCCGAGAAAATGGCCGAGCCGGCGGATCAGTCGCTTGCCGGTTTTCTTGATCAGACGGCGCCGCTTCTGCCGGAATCGATCGAACAGGCCTGGGGCCGTCGCTGCAGCACTATGTGCCATGGATCGCATCGCTCCCTTATGCAAAGGCGCATTACATCTTAAAATGCGGTCTGTGCGTCGCGGAAGCAACGCGCCTTCCCGCCGCAGGAGCGGCCTTTTCGATAAGGCGAAATGTCGCGCCATGCGGTCGAGCCTGGATTCTACGCCCTACACATATGTCGTGCATGCGGACTGGAGCATCCGCGCTTCCGGGCGCTGGCGGGCGCACGCCATTCTGCTGGACGGCGTCTGGCGCATTCATGCCGCGCGGCCGGTCGGCGATCCCGCAGCGCTGATTTCCGACATTCTGAGCGAGGCGGAAGCGGTGGGGGCTGGCGGCGGCGTATTCCTCGGCGTCGACCTGCCGATCGGCCTGCCCCGGCGCTGGGCGGAACGGGCCGGGGTCGCGGATTTCATGGCGGTTCTGCCAGAGTTCGGCGGCGGAAAATGGGCCGACTTCTTCACCCCGGCGCGCACGCCTGAGGAAATCTCGCTTCGACGGCCGTTCTATCCGGCCGGCGTCGGCGGACGGCGACAGCAGCATCTAATCGATGGGCTTGGATTTGGATCGATGGACGCACTTCGGCGGCGGGCGGACTTTGCCGCAAACGGCAAGCGCTCCGGCGCGCCGATGTTCTGGACCCTGGGCGGCGCCCAGGTCGGCAAATCCGCGCTGGACTTTTGGCGGGGGGCCTTGCAGCCGGCGCTGGCGGCGGGAACGGCCGCCGTCTGGCCATTCGCCGGCGCGCTGGCGGCGCTATCCAGGGTCGGTCGGGTCGTCGTCGCCGAGACCTATCCGGGCGAGGCTTATCACTGGTTCGGTCTGGGCGTCGCGTCGTCGAAGTTCAGCAAGCGCCGGCTCAGCGACCGCCAGGCCGACGCGCCGCGCTTGCTGCAAGCCGGTGAAGATATCGGAGCAGTGTTCGACCCCGCCGCCGCCGCGCAGATCCGGGAAGGCTTTCCGAGCGACGACGCATTCGACGCCATGGTCGGCGTGCTGGCCGCGTTGGCGGTCGTCACCGGCAGGCGGCAGGCGGGCGCGCCGGCGGACGATCCGCTGGTTCAGAGGGTCGAAGGCTGGATCTTGGGACGAACCGCCGCTCCCCCAGGTAATCCCTTGATCCCAAAGTAATCGTTCGCGCTACTGATGATATCAATTCCGGCGTCGATGGGATATGATGGCGGGATACTTGGATGGAGCGGCGTCGCCATGTGGGCTCGCGTAAAGCTGAAAATCGACTGGTCGGATATCGCCTATACGCTGGCGGCTGCGACGCGGGGCGGCGATGTCACGGCCTTGCAGGCGTCGCTCGAGCAATACTGGTCGCCCAAGGGCGACGCCATCGCGTGCTTTTCCGTCCGGAGCGGTTTCGATCTGTTGCTGCAGGCGATGATGGACGACGACGCGCTCGCGGAAGGCGACGAGGTCTTGTTTTCTGCCTTGAACGTCAAGCAGATGGTGCGCGCGGTCGAGCGTCTGGGCCTCGTGCCAGTGCCGGTCGATCTCGATCTGGCCGACATGTCGCCGCGCATGGATGCGGCTGAAAAAGCCGTTACGGACCGGTCCAAGGTCTTCATCGTCGCGCACCTGTTCGGCGCGCGCCTCGACCTCGCGCCGTCGGCTGCGTTCGCCAAACAGCACGGTCTGCTGCTGGTCGAGGATTGCGCGCAGGCCTATGACGGCGCCGCCAATCGCGGCTCGGACTTGGCCGACGTCGCCATGTTTAGCTTTGGCCCGATCAAGACCAAGACCTGCCTCGGCGGCGCCATGCTGACCGTGCGGCGGCCGTCGATCTTGCAGAAAATGCGGGAAATCCAGGCCGCATACCCGATCCAGAGCGACCGGGACCAGGCCAAGCGGGCGCTGAAGTTCGCCGCGCTGAAGATCGTGACCTCGCGGCCGGTTTTCTGGCTGCTGGACCGGTTCTTCCGCCTGAAGGGGCAAAGCTACGACGAGGGCATCTCCAACGCCGTCCGCGACGTCGCCAAGCAGAAGACGCCGAAGCAGCTTCGGCGGCGGTGTTCGGCGACGCTGCTCCGCCTTATGGCGCGCCGCCTCCGCCAGGATGTGTCGGCGGAATTGCGCGAACGGATCCGGCTTGGCCGCATGCTGCGCGGCTTGACTGAAAGGGACGCGGTCCTGCCCGCCGGCAAGGCCGGGTATCACGACTATTGGGTTTTCCCGGCGATTGTCGAGAATCCGGCCGATACGATTGCGGCGCTGCGCAAGGCAGGGTTCGACGCCTGCGATCTGCCGCGCTCAGAAGCGATTGCGCCGCCGCCGGGACGGGAGCATCTGCGCGCCCTCGTCGCAGAGAAAACGCTCAGCAATCTCATCGTATTGCCATGCTATCCTGAGATGTCAGACAAGGCGATAGCAGCGCAGGGCCAGGCCTTCGCCAGCGTTGCGGCGCCAGCGACGATGCCGACGCCCGGGCGACCAGCCGCCGCCGCCGAATAGCCGAGCCGGACAGGCAGAGCGGCGCCCTCAGATCACGCCGTCGTCGCGCAATTTCTGCATGTCGGCGTCGGATTTGCCGAGGATTGTGCGCAGCACATAATCGCTATGCGCGCCAAGTTCGGGTCCGACATGGGTAATGCGGCCCGGCGTCGCCGATAGTTTTGGGAAGACGGCTGGCATGGCGACATCGCCGAGCGTCGGGTCGGTGATGTGGGCGATGTCATCCCGTGCGGCATAGTGCGGGTCCGTGGCGATGTCGGCGACCGTATAAATGCCGCCGAACGGCACGTTGCGCTTGACCATGCGCGCTTCGACATCGGCGAAGTCATGGCGGCCAATCCATTCCCCCAGCAGCGCCTCAAGTTCATCGGCGCGTTCGATGCGGTTGGCGCTCTTGGCATAGCGCGGGTCGGTCGCGAGTTCCGGCTGGTCCATGGCCTCGGTCAGGCGCTGGAACACGTTGTCGCCGCCGGCCGCGATCTGCACATAGCGGCCGTCCCGGGTTTCAAAGGTGCCGGCGGGCGCGAATGTCGGGTTGCGATTGCCAATGCGCTCGCGGACGGCGCCGGTCTGCATGAATTGGGTGATCATGTCCGCCGTGACGCGGAAGCTTGGCTCATAGAGCGCCAGGTCGATCATCTGGCCGCCGCCCTTGCCGTCGGCGCCGCCTTGCTGGTCGCGCTGATAGAGCGCCAGCATGACGGCGAATGCGCCGAACATGCCGGTTGTGTAGTCGGCGGTCGGGAAGGCGGGGCGGACCGGAAACCGGTCCGGAAATCCAGTCGGATACATGTAGCCGGAGAAACCGAGCGCGATCCGGTCATAGCCGGACCGCTTGGCGTTCGGACCGGTTTGTCCGTAGCCGGAGACGCGGGCCATGATCAGACGGGGGTTGATCTGGCGAAGGTCGTCCCAGCCGAGGCCCCAACGATCGAGCGTGCCAGGCGTAAAATTCTCCATGACGACATCGGCGTCCCGCACCAGTTCCTTCACCAGCGCCTGACCGGCGGGCACGCGGAGGTTGATCACGACCGATTTCTTGTTTCGGGCTTCGACCAGCCAGTTGCCGGACCGGTTGGCTTGCCCGTCGACCGGCGTGCCGCGCAAGGCGTCGCCGCTGCCTGGCTGCTCGACCTTGATGATTTCCGCCCCGAAATCCCCCAGGAGCGTCGCGCCGAACGGGCCCGCGATCAGGGATCCAAGGTCGATGACGCGGACGCCCTCAAGCGGCAGTTTCGGCGCGTTGCTGGACATGTTCTTCTCTGCAATTCGTGAGCGGGAGGGGACGACGCATCAGGCTAATACGCCGACGTGCAAAAATACATGTCTTCAGAGCAGGGCTTATTCCGATCCCTTGCAGGCGGGGGTCACGGCTTGCGGCGCTGGGTCCGGACGTTGCGGGCGTCGCGGGCGGCTGCCCGGATTTCTGCCTTGGTCATCCAGCAGCTGACGTAGATCGTCGCGTCTGAGATTAGCGCGCCCAGGTTCCGACGAGCCATCGGCTTGCCGGGGCCGACGCGATAGTTGACCTTGTTGGCCGTCAGAAGCTTGACCAGAATGCTGGACTTGATCCCGAAATTGCTGTTCTCCGGCAACGTTCCCGAATTCAACAGGATTATCAGCGCGTTGAGCTTCGCGACCGTCACGCCGACGACCTCGCCATTGCCGTCGATGATCGGTCCGCCGCTACTGCCTTGCTGAACCGCCGCATCAATCTGGATCACCGCGGCATTGTCGCCGATGCCGCTGAGGGCGCTGACAATGCCCTTCGTCACTTTCACGGTCTGGCTGAACGTGTCGCCGAACGGATAGCCCGAGACGAATATTTCTTCGAGCAAGCCGGCGTCGCGGGCGCTGATCGCGAATGTCTGCGCTGGCTTGATCGGGGCGCGCAACAGCGCCAGGTCATTGTCCGTGTCGGTCGCGACCAAGCTCGCTTGATGGGTTTTTCCGCCGTGGAGAACTTCGATCCGGGAACAGCCTTCGATCACGTGGTTGTTCGTAACGATGTCGCCATTGGCTGACAGGGCGAAGCCGCTGCCTTCCCCGGTGCGGATGCGGCCGTCTTCTTCGACGACGCCAGCGGTCGCCGGCTTTCGCCCGCCAGCGCTGTTTTCGCGAATGCGACGCGGGGCCGGCTCGCCGCTCGTTACGACGCCGGTCATGATCGGAGCGTCGAATATGCTGGAGGCGACGGGGCGACCGACATTGAAGTCGGATTCCAGATAGGCAATCGTCTTTTCGCAGATGCTGTACTGGGTATGCGGGGAATTGACGGCGCGGCCCGCGCACAGAAATTCGGTATCGACCAGGTAAAACAATCCTGCAGACGTTTTAACCGTCATATATTTCAGGTCGATATCTAGGGTATACAACGGCGGATTTGCGCCGAAGCCGACTTCGCCGGGATAGTCTTGTTCCACAGTTCCGTAATAGCTCAGGCGGCGGCTATTCAGATTTCCGCGATGGGTTTCACGGCTGGAGCCAGCGGCGATCGTCGTGGCGGTGGACGCCCCGCTGATCGCCAAATAGACATCGACAGGCGTCGATCGGCCCGCAATGCGCGCCTTGGTGTAGAATGTCTTGCCGGAAAGCATGGCGGGCGTGACGTCGGCCAGATCGACGACGGCGGCGGCGCTTGGCGTCGACATCGTCAGCGCCGCGACGAAGCCCGCGCTCACGATCATACGGCCGAGCGCGGCCGATGCCCGCGCCATGCCCCGAATTTTATGTGCGATATGTCGCATGGCTGCCCTCAGTCGTCATCTGAACAGGAACGCCGCCGGATGGTATGCGACGAGGTTGGCCAAGCTTATTGCAAGCGCGGGTTTCGATAAAGTTTTTATCTGAAGGCGACAGCCAAGGCTCCGGCAAAGCAAAAGGGCCGGATGCTTGCCAGCATCCGGCCCTTCAATTCGGCGAAGAATTTAGCGGAGGGTTTAGGCCGCTTCTTCCTCGACATCGACTACAGCGCCAAGCGACGCCTTGATCGCTGCGATAAACTCGCTGGCGCCGCTGGTGTTCGCCATCGTGATCAACGAGCCGTCAACCGTGACGCCTTCGTTGGAAACGGTGACGCCGGCCGCGGTCAGGCGTTCGGCGGCGGCTTCCGGGGCGCTGACGGAGCGGCCGGATGCCACTTCAGCATCAATCAGCAGCGTCGCGGCGTCGTCGGTCAAGGCGACCGGCTTGTTCGCTTCCAGCATGCCCTTCAGCACGCGGCGCGAATGGGCGTTGCCCGCGAGGGTCGCGGTCGAGCGCACGCCGCCCGGCGCCAGGAGCAGGTCATACTGGCTCGGCAGAACATCGCTGATCCGCTCGTCCACAAAGAAATTGTGGCCCCAACCGCCTTCATGCCAGCCGTTGGCGACGCCAACTTCGGGCGAAACGATCGTGGTCATCGCGCCGGCCGCGATCAACGCCTTCTGCACATCGGTCATATGTTCTTCGATAAAGCCGGATGCGACCATGATCGCAATTTTCTTGCCGGCGAGTGGCTTCATGCCCTCCATCAGAATTCTCCTTCTTGCAACGGCGCCCGGAAAGTTGATGGGCGCGCGTGATGACGATGACGGAACCCGCCACCGGAACCGACGATCGAGGCCGGAGCCTAAATCGGCGAAAATGCTAATAAACGCGGCTGAAAATGATTGAGCTTGACGTTAAACACACCCGCGGCCGATCCGACTGAAGGCCGCGCTCATTCGAGCCAAACGTTAAAGTTTGAAATTTCGTGACTCGCAATCTATGTCGCAGTGCAGCGTAAGGCAAGGCTTCAGCCTGCGGCCCCTAGCCGCTGTTTGGCAAAAACGTCGGCGGCCGCCGCCGGCAAGCGCCTCAGCGCTTACGATCCTGAAAGGCGGCGATGCGGAGGCGGAGGGCATTCAGCTTGATAAAGCCTTCGGCATCCTTCTGATTATAGACGGTATCGGCCTCGAAGGTCGCATAGCTCGCGTCATAGAGGCTGTTCGGCGATTTCCGTCCGACGACCGACGCCAGCCCCTTGAAGAGCTTCAGGCGGACGACGCCGTCCATCTTCTTCTGGCTTTCGTCGATCGCGGCCTGGAGCATCCGTCGCTCCGGCGAGAACCAGAAGCCGTTGTAGACGATCTCGGCATAGCGGGGCGACAGCTCGTCCTTGAGGTGCATGGCGCCCCGGTCGAGCACCAGGGTTTCCAGGCCGCGCCGGGCGACGAACAACACCGTGCCGCCGGGGGTCTCATAGATGCCGCGGGACTTCATGCCGACGAAGCGGTTCTCGACGATGTCGGCGCGGCCGATGCCATGCCTGCCGCCAAGTTCGTTGAGCTTCGTCAGGAGCGCCGCTGGCGAGAGCTTCTGGCCGTTGACCGCGACCGGATCGCCTTTGATGAAGTCGATCTCGACATATTCCGCCTGGTCGGGCGCGTCTTCGGGCGCGGTCGAACGGGTGTACATGTCCGCGTCGGCCTCGACCCAGGGATCTTCCAGCGCCTTGCCTTCATAGGAAATGTGCAGAAGGTTCGCGTCGGTGGAGTAGGGCGCCTCGCCGCGCTTGTCCTTGGCGATCGGAATCTGCCGCTCCTCGGCATATTGCAGAAGTTTGGTGCGGGAGTTCAGGTCCCACTCGCGCCAGGGGGCGATGACCTTGATATCGGGCTTCAGGGCGTAATAGCCAAGCTCGAACCGGATCTGGTCATTGCCTTTGCCGGTTGCGCCATGGGCGACTGCGTCGGCGCCGGTGGCCTCGGCGATCTCGATCTGGCGTTTGGCGATCAGCGGCCGGGCGATCGAGGTGCCGAGCAGATAGGTGCCTTCATACAGCGCATTGGCCCGGAACATCGGAAAGACGAAGTCCCGGACGAATTCCTCACGTAAATCGTCAACGAAGATTTCCTTGACGCCCATCCCTTCCGCCTTCTTGCGGGCCGGCTCAAGCTCTTCGCCCTGGCCAAGGTCGGCGGTGAAGGTCACGATTTCGGCGCTGTAGGTTTCCTGCAGCCACTTCAGAATGACCGAGGTATCCAGGCCGCCCGAATAGGCCAGCACAATTTTGCGAACGCTGCTCGACATTGACGACATTCCCGCTTTCAATGATCTGCGCGTAGATGGGGCGCAGGGACGGCGCTGTGCATACACCGATCAGCCTGGGGACCGAAAGCCCGATCTGTCGAGACGCATTGTCCCAATGGCAGGCGATGTCGCCGCGCCGTGCTTGTGATTGCGAATGAGTTGCATTATCTAGTAGGCATGAAACGTTTCCGCCTTAACCTGCCAGCCAGGCTGGCGCGGTCGCCAGAACTGGCGATCCCGTTCGACGCATCGTCCGCGGCCTGCATGACCTGCGCCCGGCACGATACGCCGGCGCTGGTGATCGATGGGGTCTCCCATAGTTATGGCGGGACGGACGTCGTGCTCCGGGATGTGTCGCTTTGCCTGCATGCGGGCGAGATCGTCTCTCTCGTGGGCCCCTCGGGCTGCGGCAAGACGACGACCTTGCGGCTGGTGGCGGGCCTGGAGCGCCTGCAACAGGGCTATGTGCAGGTCGGCGACCAGCTCGCGGCGTCCGCCACGCTGCATCGGCCCGCTGAAGCGCGCAATGTCGGCATGATGTTTCAGGATTATGCGCTGTTTCCGCATTTGTCGGTGCTCGAGAACGTGTCATTCGGCCTCGCGCGGCTCGATGGCGCGGAGCGGCGGACGCGGGCCATGGCGGCCTTGCAGGATGTCGGCCTCGCGAGTTTCGCGAACCGTAATCCCGCGACCCTTTCCGGCGGGCAGCAGCAGCGCGTCGCCCTGGCGCGGGCGCTGGCCCCCAGGCCGAAGGTGGTCCTGCTGGATGAGCCATTCTCCGGCCTCGACGCCGAATTGCGCCGCAAGGTGCGCGGCGACGCCATCCATCTCCTGAAGGCATCCGGCGCCGGCGCGCTGATGGTGACCCACGATCCGGAAGAAGCTCTCTTCATGTCGGAGCGGATCGCGGTCATGCGCGATGGCCGTATTGAGCAATATGGCGATCCGAAAACCCTTTACGATGAGCCGAAATCCGCATACGTGGCCAGGTTTTTCAGCGAAATCAATGAATTGACCGGCGTCGTCCGCAATGGCTGTATCGCGACTGCATTGGGCGCGGTGCGGGCCGTCGATCTGGACGAGGGCGCCTCGGCGCTCGCAATGACCCGGCCGGAACATCTCCTGACCGGCATGGCGGCTACGGCGACCGGGCGCGCCGTTGAAGGCCGCGTCGGCTTTGCGCGCTGGCTTGGACGGACCGCGTTGATCGAAGTGATGCTCCCAAGCGGCGAAGCCGTGCTGGCGCGGACCGCCGACAGCCAAACGCCGGGCGAAGGCGAAGTTCTCGCGGTGGCGCTCGATCCGGGTCGCACGCTGTGTTTCGCCTCCGACAGCGACATTGACGCCATTGACGCAGGCGATGCGCCGCTTGGCGAGATTGCTCAGCAAGGTCTCGCCTTCTCCGCCGGTCTGCGGTAGACATTCGGTCGATAGCGCCATACTGAGCGCGCACCGGATTTGAGAGGCAAGATTATGGGAATCAGCATCTGGCAGGTTTTGATTGTCGCGGTCGTTGTGCTGCTTCTCTTCGGCGCGGGCCGCGTTCCGCGCCTGATGGGCGACATGGCGAAGGGCATCAAGAGCTTCAAGCAAGGCATGAAGGACGATGTCCCGACGGATGAGCCGGCCGCGCGGCCGGCGTCCGACCCCGACCGGCTTGAAGCGCAGGCCCGGGCGGCGGCCGACGCCGAGAAAGATCGCGCCAAGAACGGCTAGGCGATTGCCTGGTTTGCAGTCGGGTTGAGGCGGAACCTCTCAAGATGTTGGATATCGGCTGGAGCGAGTTCCTGGTCATCGGCGTGATTGCGCTACTGGTGATCGGGCCGAAGGAGCTGCCCGGCGCGCTCCGGACCGCGGGTCAGTATATGGCGCGCGCCCGCAGCCTCGCCCGAGAATTCCGCGACGGTCTCGACGACATCGCCCGTGAAGCCGAACTCAAGGACATCGAGAAAAAAATCGTCGGCGACGGTTGGCTTGAAGCGGAAGACAAGCCCGCGTCGGCGCGCTCCGAGACCGCCAAGACTGGCGGGGCGCCGGCATTGGATATGGATGAAGCCGAGAGCGATGAAGCCCTCGCGGCCGATCTGTCCGATCAGATTGCGTCCAATCCGCCTGACAACGCCAAGCCCGCCGCCCCGAAGCAGACCGCCTCTGAGCCGACGGCGGCCGAGCCGGCTGACCCGCCGATGCCGGGCGCCAAGGATGAAGGCGTGAAGCCGTCATGACCGGGGCAGAAGCGGATGACCGGGCGCCATTGCTGGCGCATCTGATCGAGTTGCGCCGTCGGCTGTTGTGGTCGGTCGTCGCGCTTTTTATCGCCTTCCTGCTGTGCTGGGGCTTCGCGGGTCAGGTGTTCGAGTTCCTGGCGCGGCCGTTGATCGAAGCTTTTGGCGATCAGGCCGACGCCAAGCTGATCTATACAAGCTTGACAGAGAAGTTCTTTGTCGACATCAAGATCGGGTTTTACACCGCGCTTTTTGTTACATTCCCGATTGTCGCTAATCAGCTTTGGCAGTTTGTTGCGCCGGGGCTCTACAAAAATGAGCAGCGGGCATTTCTCCCCTACCTAATAGCGTCTCCGATCCTGTTTTTTGTCGGTGGCGCAATGGTTTATTACGGTATCATGCCGCTCGCCTGGAAGTTTTTCCTGAGCTATCAGAACATTGCGCCCGAAGCAGTTGGCCAGGGCAACTTCGTCGAGATCGTCGCGATGCCGAAGGTCTCCGAGTATCTCAGCCTCGTGATCAAGTTGATCTTCGCCTTCGGGCTTTTCTTCCAGATGCCAGTGGCGCTGACCTTAATGGCCAAAGCGGGACTGGTTTCGGCGGCCGGTCTTGCGGCGAAGCGGAAATATGCCGTCGTCGTGATGTTCATCATCGCCGCGATTCTGACGCCGCCCGATATCATCAGTCAGATCGGATTGGCGGTGCCGGGATTGTTGCTCTACGAGATTTCGATCCTGCTGGCGCGCCGCATCGAACGGAAGCGCGAAGCGGGCGACGATCCGTCCGAGGCCGCCTGAGCCAGATCGGACTGGCGGATTCTCCGGCATGCCGGGACGTCAGGCTTGTTCGGCCGTGGTCTGGACGAGGTTCCGGATGCCCGGTAGAACCGGCCCCGCTGCATAGCTGGAGGCTGTCTCAATCATGCTTGACGTGCGCTGGGCTCGTGAGAATCCTGCCGCCTTGGACGCGGCGCTGGCGCGTCGCGGGGCGCCGCCTGCATCGGCGGAGGCGCTCGACCTCGACCAACGCCGTCGGGCGGCGCAGACCCGGTTCCAGGAAGCGCAGAGCGCGCGCAAGGAAGCATCGAAGGCTATCGGACAGGCGAAGGCGAAGGGCGAGGACGCCAGCGCCGCCATGGCCGCGGTCGCTGACCTGAAAACCGCCGCTGACGCCGCCGAGCAGGAAGAGCGCGCGGTCGCCGCCGAGCTCGACGCCCTGATGGCGCGTTTGCCGAACATTCCCATGGACGATGTGCCGGACGGCCTGGACGAAAGCGCCAATGTCGAATTGCGCGTCGTCGGCGCGCCTCGGACGTTCCCGTTTCAGCCGCTCGATCATGTGGCCCTGGGCGAACCGCTCGGGCTGGATTTCGCGTCGGGCGTCAAGCTTTCCGGCGCGCGTTTCGTCGTATTGCGCGGCTGGATGGCCCGTCTGGAGCGGGCGCTCGCGCAGTTCATGCTGGACCTGCATGTGGACGCCCATGGCTATGCGGAAATCCGCCCGCCGCTATTGGTGCGCGACGAGGCCATGTTTGGGACCGGCCAATTGCCGAAGTTTGCCGAGGATCTGTTTCAGACGACCGAAGGCCGCTGGCTGATCCCGACGGCGGAAGTGCCGCTGACCAACCTTGTCGGCGGCGAGATCCTTGACCCGGCGGCGCTGCCGCTGCGCATGGTGGCGCACACGCCCTGTTTCCGGTCGGAAGCCGGTTCAGCCGGGCGCGATACCCGCGGCATGATCCGGATGCATCAATTCGATAAGGTCGAACTCGTCAGCATCGTCCAGGAGGGGGCCGGACTCGAAGAGCTGGAACGGATGACGCAAGCGGCTGAAACCGTTTTGCAAAGGCTGGAATTGCCCTATCGGGTCATGGCGCTTTCAGCCGGCGATATGGGATTCGGCGCGCGCAAGACCTATGATCTGGAGGTTTGGCTGCCGAGCCAGAATACCTACCGGGAGATTTCAAGCTGCTCGTTCTGCGGCGATTTTCAGGCCCGCCGGATGAATGCGCGCGTCCGCCGCGCGGAGGGTAAGGGCACGGACTTCGTGCATACCCTGAACGGCTCCGGCGTCGCTGTCGGCCGAGCGCTGCTCGCTGTCCTGGAGAACCATCAGCAGGCAGACGGCGCCATAGATGTGCCGGCGGCGCTCCGGCCCTATCTTGGCGGGCGGGACAACATTCCGGCCAAGGGAGCGGCTTGATGGCGGCTTCCCCGGACTGGCGGGTCGACCTCGCCACGGCTCGCGTGCTGCTGGTCAACGACGACGGCCTGGAGGCGCCGGGGATGGCGTTGCTGGAACGGCTGGTCGCGCCGCTCGTCCGGGAGCTCTGGGTTGTGGCCCCGGAGCGGGAGGAAAGCGGCACGGGCCACGCGTTTTCGCTGCATCGGCCAGTGCGTCTGCGTCAGGCAGGCGAGCGGCGGTTCGCCGTCGATGGGCTGCCGACGGATGCGGCGATCCTGGCGCTGGGCGTCGTAATGCGGGATGCGCCGCCCGATCTGGTGCTCTCCGGCATCAATCGGGGCGCGAATATCGGCGACGACGTCACCTATTCCGGCACGGTCGGCGCGGCCATGGAAGCAGCGCTGGCGGGGTTTCCGTCGATCGCGCTCAGCCTCGACCGCAAGCCGCTTGGCGAGGCGCAATGGCCGACGGTCGAAGCGCATCTGGCTGAAACGCTGGCATGGGCGCTCAGCCAAGCCTGGCCGACGGGCGCAGTCTTGAATGTGAATTTCCCCGATGTCGCGCCGGAGGCGGTGCGGGGGCGCCGCCTGACCCGGCTTGGCCGGCGGAAACCGGGCGGCGAAATCGTCTCGGGCCACGATCCGGCGGGCAAGCCCTTTTACTGGATCAGTTCCAAGCGCATTGTCGGAACCGTGACGGCCGATTCAGACATTCGCGCCGCCGAGGAGGGTTATATCTCGATGACGCCCTTATCCTTCGACATGACCGATGCAGCGCTGCTGGCCCGCGCCAAGACCGGGTTGCAGCCATGAACCTGGAAGGCCGCCGCATCCGCATGGTCATGGGCCTCAGGCGCGCCGGGGTGACCGATCCACAGGTTTTAGGGGCCATGGAGCGGATGGAGCGCGAGCGCTTTGTGCCGATTACCTGGATCGAACAGGCCTATGAGGACAAGCCGCTGCCGATCGGCCACGGCCAGACCATAAGCCGCCCGGCGATTGTCGGGTTGATGCTGCAGGCGCTGGAAGTCGGGCCGCGCATGCGCATCCTCGAAATCGGGGTCGGGTCGGGGTATCAGACCGCATTGCTCGCCCGCCTCGCTCGCGCTGTCTATGGGATCGAGCGGGTGCGGCCGTTGTTCGCCGACGCCAAGATCCGGCTATCGGCCATGGGCATCGACAATATTTTCCTGCGGTATGCCGACGGCGGATCGGGCTGGCCCGAAAGCGCGCCGTTCGATCGGATCATCGCCGCGGCGACCGCCGACGACGTTCCGGGGGCGCTGGCCGATCAATTGAAAATCGGCGGCGTCATGGTTTTGCCTTTGTCTGACAGTAGCGGACAAGCCTTGTGGCGCATCCGCCGGTCCGACAGCGGCTTCTCGACCGAGGAAATCGGCGAGGCGTCCTTCGTGCCGTTCCTGTCAGGCACGGAAACCAGCCTGGAGAAGCGGGCCAGCGCAGGGAGGCAAGGCGGATGATGCGTCAATCACTTATCCTCATGCTGGCGGCGCTCGCAAGCGCGCTTGCGGGCTGCGGCTGGGTGAAAGTGGATTCGGAGCGCAGGTCGTCCGTGCCGCCGCCGGCGGCGCCGGCTTCCGCCATATCGAGCGGCGCCGGCGGCCGCCTGTTGACAGTGCAGCCAGGCGATACGGTTTATGGCGTCAGCGCCCGTTATGGGGTGACGCCCCGGCAGATGATCGCCTTGAACGATCTGCGGCCGCCTTATGAGATTCAGGTGGGCCAGCGCTTGCGCCTGCCGCCGCCGCAACGGCTGCATGCCGTCCAGGAGGGCGAGACGCTTTCGAGCATCGCCCGCCTGTATGCTATCGACCCGACGACGCTGGCGGCAAACAATCACCTGCAGGCCCCCTATGTCGTCCGGCGCGGCGAGACCTTGGGCGTGCCGACCCAGGTTGCCGCCCCATTGATCGCGAGCACGGACCCGGCGCCGCCGCCCGAGAGCCAGCCGCGCCGACCCGCGCCGCCAGCCTCAACGCCGTCCGTGCTGCGAAGCGACCTGCCGCCGCCGTCGCCGCCGGCGCAGCAAGCTCCAGCGCCAGCGACCCAAGGCCGCTATATCCCGCCGCCGCCCCAGCCCAGGGTCGATGCGCCAGCGCCGCCTGAAACCGCTGCGCCTTCGCCCCCCGCAGCGCCAACCGCTCAGGCGCCGGCCGCCGTGCCGCGCCGGCCTTCGGAACTGGCATCCCGCGCGACGCCGCCATCCGCAGCGACGGTCGCGCGCGTCGATCCGGCGCCAGAGCCGCCTCGCGCCAATCGCTTGCCCGACGCGCCCGCCGTCGCTTCGCCGGAACGGGTCGGAGGGTTCCTGGCGCCAGTCGAGGGGCCGGTGATCGCCAAGTTCGGCAGTCAGGCGGATGGGCGCAAGAACGAAGGCGTCAATATCGCCGCCCCGCGGGGAACGTCGGTGCGCGCCGCAGCCGACGGCGAAGTCGTCTATGCCGGGGATGCGCTCCAGGGCTATGGCAACCTCGTCCTGGTGCGCCATTCGGACGATTGGGTCACCGCCTACGCGCATCTCGACAGCATTCTGGCGAAGCGCGGGACGCAGGTTGTCCGGGGCCAGACAATCGGCGCGGTCGGAACGTCCGGCGGCGTCTCGGTTCCGCAATTGCACTTTGAAATGCGCCGCAACAACCGTTCGGTCGATCCGACAGGCAAGCTCGCGGCTCAGTAGATCGAACGGCTGACCTGGCTCGCCGCCGCGGTTAGGCCGCGCGGCTTAGCGCCAGGGCGTTGGCGAGCGGCATGGCGCGGACGTGGCTGGCGGGCAGGGCGCCTTCCAGGCTGGCGGCGATCTCGCTTGCGGCCATCAGCTTTTCCAGGTCAATGCCGGTCGCGACGCCCATCCGGTCGAACAAATAGACGATATCCTCGCTCGGGATATTACCGGAGGCGCCCGGCGCATAAGGGCAGCCGCCAAGACCGGCGACGGAGGTGTCGAAGCTCCGGATGCCGGCGTCCATCGCGGCCAGGATATTCGCGACGCCGAAGCCGGACGTATCGTGGCCGTGGAAGATGAAGCTGGCGCGGTCGCCGAACTCAGCGAGCGCTTGTGTCGCCAGGCTTTTGACCTTGTTCGGGATCGCCATGCCGGTCGTATCGCTGAGGGCGAATTCCAGGCCGGGACGGATCGCCAGGATTTTCTCGATGTTGCCGAGCACGGTTCTCTCTGGCGTCAGGCCCTCGAAGGGACAATGGAACGAAGTCGCGAGCCCGATCCGGAGCGTCAGCTTGCCGTCGGGATCGACCTCCTGCAGCAGATAGGCGAGATCGGCGATCGACTCCGCCGTCGGCCGGCCGACATTGCTGTTGTTATGGCCGTCGGTCATGGAGATCACCATCTCGAGATCCATGACGCCGGCGGCGAAGGCGCGGCGGGCGCCTTTCGAATTCGGCACGAGGGCCATGGCGCGGACGCCCGGCAGCGGCCCAAGGCCTTTGACGACCGCATCCATGTCCTGCATCTGCGGGATCGCCTTCGGGCTGACGAAGGAGCCGATTTCCATGCGCTTGAAGCCGGCATCGGCCAGGGCATGGATGAGCTTGATCTTGATGGCGGTCGGAACGAGAGCCTTGATGTTCTGAAGACCGTCTCGGGGACCGACTTCAACGAGTTCGACGCTGTCCATGCTCATGCCCTCGGTTGCTCATTGCCGCAGGCTATGGTGTTTAGCGAATTCCGATCTCGAAGCCAATGTGACGCCAAGCATGCAACCACTCGCGGGATACCGCATCCTCGACCTGACGCGCGTGTTGTCCGGGCCGTTCTGCACGCAGCTTCTCGGCGATCTCGGCGCGGACGTCATCAAGGTCGAATCGCCCGAGGGCGACACTGTCCGGAACCAGGGCGACAGCCGGGACGGCTTTAGCTGGTACTTCGCCGGGTTCAATCGCAACAAGCGCTCCATCGTGCTCGATCTGAAGACCGACAAGGGCAGGGCGGCGTTGACCGCCCTCATTAAGACCTCCGACGCGGTCATCGAGAATTTCCGGCCGGGCGTCATGGATCGGCTGGGCTTCGGGCGGGCGCGGCTCCAGGAATTGCGGCCGGGCATCATCACCTGCGCCGTCACCGGCTTCGGCGCCGACGGGCCCTACAAGGACCGGCCGGCGTTCGACTTCATCGCCCAGGCGATGAGCGGCTTCATGAGCGCGACTGGCGCTGCTGACGGTCCGCCGCTTCGGACGGGCTTGCCGATCAGCGATCTGGTGACGGGGATGTATGGCGCGCTTGGCGTGACGGCGGCCCTGCTTGGGCGGGAACGGGGCGGGCCGAGCCCGCATGTCGACGTCAGCCTGACCAATTCGATGATCAGCCTGCTCGCCTATCTCGCCTCCAATTATTTCGCGGCCGGGCGGGTCATGCCGCGCGCCGGCAACGATCACCCGATCGCAGCGCCCTATGGCCTGTTCGAGACGGCCGACGACCCGATCGCGGTGGCGCCCAATGACGATGTCTTTTTCGGCCGCCTGATGGACGCCCTGGGGCTGCCGGAGGCGAAGGCCGACCCCGACTTCGCGTCCAACCATCTTCGCGTCGCCAATCGGGCGCGTTTGAACGCCATGGTGCTGACGAAACTTGCCGGCGCCGGCGCCGACCACTGGGTCGACGCCTTGAACAAGGCCGGCGTGCCATGCTGCCGCGTCAACGATGTTGCTGGCGTCTTCGCCGACCCTCAGGTGCAATCCCAGCAGATGGCGTTGACGATCCAGCATCCCGCCCACGGTGAAATGACGGTGCTGGGCTTTCCCATGAAGTTCAGCGAGGGCGGCTGCGATATCCGGCGGCATCCGCCGGACCTTGGCGAGCACACAGGCGAAATCCTCGCGGAACTGGGTCTCGAGGCGTAAGGTTCAGCGTTCGGCCTCAAGGATCGAGACATAGTTCGCGACCGCCGTGCCGCCCATGTTAAAGACGGCGGTCGGGCCGCTGCGGGCGACTTGCATGTCGCCCGCGCTCCCAAGCGCCTGCATTGCCGCCAGGATGTGCATGGAGACGCCTGTCGCGCCGATCGGGTGCCCCTTGGCTTTCAGCCCGCCCGAAGGATTGACCGGCAATTTGCCGTCCTTCAGGGTCCAGCCTTCATCGATGGCGATCCGCCCCTTGCCCATTGGCGTCAGGCCCATGGCTTCATATTCCAGAAGCTCGGCCGTGGTGAAGCAGTCATGGGTTTCGACGGTCGCAAGGTCGTCGAGCGTCAGGCCGGCGTCATCGAGCGCCCGCGCCCAGGCGAGAGCCGGACCCTCCATCTCAAGCATGTCCCGACGCGACATCGGCAGATAGTCGTTCACGTGCTGGGCCGCGCGGAACGTGACGGCCTTCGTGAAAGCTTCCACGTCGTCGCTGGCGGTCAGGACGATGGCGGCCGCGCCGTCCGACACAAGGCTGCAGTCGGTGCGCCGGAGCGGCCCGGCGACCAAGGGGTTCTTCTCGGAGACGGTATTGCAGAACTCGAAGCCGAAATCCTTGCGGAGCTGCGCCCAGGGATTGTCGACGCCGTTCCGGTGGTTCTTGGCGGCGATCTTCGCCAGCGCGTCGGAATGGTCGCCGTAGCGTTGGAAATAGCGCTGGGTCAGTAGCCCGAACACGCCGGCAAATCCGGCGGGCGTTTCGGCTTCTTCCTTCACGTAGGAGCATTTCAGCAGAATATCGCCGACCTGGCGTCCAGGCGTTTCGGTCATCTTTTCGTAGCCGACGACAAGCGCGCGCTTCGCCTTGCCGGCCTGGATGGCGTTCATCGCCAGGTGGATCGCGGCCGAACCGGTGGCGCAGGCGTTCTCGACCCGGGTCGCTGGCTTGAAGCGCAGGCCAGGCTGACTTTGCAGCGGCAGGCTTGACGGAAAATCCTGGCCCTGGAAGCCGCCGTTGAAGTGCCCGACGACGATGAGGTCGATGTCCTTGGCTTCGACCCCTGCATCCTCCAGGGCGCCGTCGACCACGGATTGCACCATGGCCTCGGCGTCGGCCTCGACTTTTCCAAAGGGGTGGTGCGACCAACCGACGATGCTGACGCTCATGGCGAAGGCTCCTTGGCGAATATCCTGTCCGCTGGTTATATCGCCGATCATCCAGGATGCGCGAGAGGCGGCATGTCAGATAATCTTCTTCCCGATGGCGACCCCGGCCGCTTTGAAGTCGTCATGGGCTTCGAACTGGATATTTGGGAGCACGGCCGTTCCCGGTTCCGGATGAAGCTCGGTCCGCAGCATCTGAACCGTCAGGGCGCTCCCCATGGCGGCGTCGTGGCGGCGCTGCTGGATGCCGCCGGCATGTTCGCCGGCAATACGGACGCTGCCACCGGCGAGCGCCGGAAAGCTGTGACAGTTTCCATGAGCACGAATTTCATCGGCGCAGCGAAAGGGCCGGAACTGATCTGCGATGGCGCGGTCTTGAAGGCCGGCCGCACCACGTTCTTCGCGGAGGCCAGGGTGACGGACGGGGAAGGCGGGGCATTGCTTGCCTCGGGGCAGGGAGCCTATCGGTATCTGTAGCGCCTAACCCTGCTTGAGCGCCGCCGCCGCCCTGATGACGCGCACGGTTTCATCCCACATGGCGAGCTTGTCGATATCCGCCAGGGCGACGAAGGCCGCATGCATGGCGTCGTCGCCGGCGACGGGCTCGCCGTCGATCCAGGTCGCGGCATAGTCGATCAAGGTATAGTGCGTTTCTATCCGACCGTCGTCGTCGGGCCGGATGATGTCGATGATGTCCAGCACGGGGCCAAGCTGGATGGCGCAGCCGGTTTCTTCCAGCACTTCGCGGCAAGCGCCCTCGGCCGCCGTCTCGCCTAGCTCCTGCAGGCCGCCGGGTAAGCTCCATTGCCCCAGTCTTGGCGGCTTGCCGCGCTTTATCAGCAGCACGTCGTCGCCCTTGAGGACGACGACGCCCATGCCGACCATCGGGCGCGCCGGGTAGCGTCTATCGTCGGACATCGAACCGAGGCGCCCTGTCTATTAGCTTCGAAGCCGGTCGCGGCTCAGTGGCGCTCGATGCACATGGCGACGCCCATGCCCCCGCCGATGCACAGGGTCGTCATGCCCCTCTTGGCGTCGCGGCGCTTCATTTCATGCAACAGCGTGATCAGGACCCGCGCGCCCGAAGCGCCGATCGGATGGCCGAGCGCGATCGCACCGCCGTTCACGTTCAACTTCTCGGGATCGAAGCCAAGGTCCTTGCCGACGGCGAGCGCCTGGGCGGCGAACGCTTCGTTGGCCTCGATCAGGTCGAGGTCGTCGACCGCCCATCCGGCTTTTGCAAGGGCCTTGCGGCTTGCAGGGATCGGACCGGAGCCCATCAAGGCAGGATCGACGCCGGCCTGGGCGAAACTCCGGATTATGCCTAGCGGCTCCAATCCGCGCTTCTCGGCCTCGGCCAGAGTCATCAGCACCAGCGCCGCGGCGCCGTCGTTCAGGCCCGAGGCATTGCCGGCGGTGACACTGCCGTCCTTGTTGAACGCCGGACGCAGTTTCGCCAGGACTTCGGCCGTCGTGCCGTGCTTGGGATGCTCGTCCTGATCCACGACAACATCGCCTTTGCGGGTCTTGATCGTGAAGGCAACGATTTCATCGGCGAACCGGCCAGCCTTCTGTGCAGCTTCGCAGCGTTGTTGCGACTGGGCGGCGAACGCATCCTGATCGGCGCGGCTGATCTGCCATTTCTGGGCGACGTTCTCCGCGGTCACGCCCATGTGGTAGCCGTTGAAGGCATCCCAGAGGCCATCCTTGATCATCGTGTCGACCATGGCGGCGTCGCCCATCTTCACGCCAGCGCGCAGCGGCGCGCAATGGGGCGAGAGGGTCATGTTCTCCTGACCGCCAGCGATGACGATGGCGCTATCGCCAAGGCGGATCGCCTGGGCGCCAAGGCCGACAGCCTTGAGGCCCGAACCGCAGACATGGTTGATCGTGTAGGCGGGCGTCGTATCCGGCAGCCCGGCGCGGATCGCAGCCTGGCGGGCCGGGTTCTGGCCCTGGCCGGCGGTCAGCACCTGGCCGAAGATCACCTCGTTCGGCTCATCCGCGCCGAGGCCGGCGCTGGCGAGCGCCGCCTGGATGGCGGCAGTGCCGAGCGCATCCGCGCTGACGGTGGAAAATGCGCCGCCAAAAGTGCCGATTGCGGTGCGTTTGGCCGCGACGATTGCGACATCTGTCATGGGATGTGTGTCTCCTTGGATGGGCATCGTCGACGACTGTGATGCATTGCAAAAATACGCGGCTCGTTGCGCCGTTGCAACAGCCGCTAACGGTCGGCGTCCGCGATCCATGCCAGTAGCGGACGCCAGAGCGCGGTTTCCGCCCGGTCGCCGACCAGCATGCCGACATGTCCGCCATCGACGCGGAGGAGCTCGGCGTTCGCGGCCCCGTGTAGGTAACCGATGGCGCTATCCATCGGGACGATCCGGTCCCGGGTCGGCGCGGCGATCAAAGTCGGCCCAGGATAGGTCCGGTTGGTGACAGGCGTTCCGCCGACCGCCCAGCGCCCTCTCATCGGGGCATTGGCGCCGTACCACTCGTTCAAGACCGTGGCCGCGACGGGGGCCGCAAGGTCCGGGCCGCCATTGACCCAGTCTTCCATCGCGACGAACAGCATTGCCGCCTCGCACGATTGATCGAGCTTTGCGAAATTTCGGAACTTTCGCGCCGCCAGGGTGGGATCAAGCGCAAAAAACAGGGTTTGCAGCAGGTCGACCGGCACGGACCCGCATTCCCGGGCGGCCTGCTGAAACGGACCGACGAACCGCGCCATGCGCTTAGCCGGCTCGGGATCCGGCGCATGAAAGTCCCAAGGCATCGCAAGCAGCGTCAAGGCGCGGACGTCCTTGGGCCGAACGGTCGCCAGCGCCGCCGCAAGCAGGCCGCCCATGCAATAGCCGAGGACAACCGGCGCCGCGCGGCGCCTGTCGATGATCCAGTCGAGCATCGGCGCCAGCTTTTCGTCCAGGTAACGCTCGACCGGCCAATCGGCGGCGTCTGGCTCGGGATCGCCCCAATCGACCAGATAAGGCGCATACCCGGCCGCATGGAGCGCTTCGACCAGACTGCGGTCGGGCATCAGGTCCAGCACGTCGCTGCTGTTGACCAGCGAAGGGATCATCAGAATTGGGCTTCGAGCGCATGGCGGGCGGCTGTGGCTCGGATCGTTATCGCCGGGTTCGACCGCCAGCAAGCGGCTGCGGCCGACTTGGAGCGCCGTCTGGCGGTCCTCCATGCGGCGGCGATAGGGATGGGAGCGGTATAGGCCGACGCCGCGCCAGAATGCGCTCCACCGGGATGCGGTCTCGGCTTGTGTCGCCGCGAGCAGCGCCAGTTTTGCGGCCATACCGTACGTCTGGATGTCGGCGAGCCCCGCAGGCTGGGCATCCAGATAGCGGTTCCCGCCGGTCGCGGCGGCCGAAAGCGCCAGCACCTGGGCGCGCCAAAGCGCCGACGCATGCAAGGCCAAAGGACGCGGTCCAAGTCTGTCGGAGTGGACGATCATTGGGGAAGGGGGTACGCCAAATTCAGGCGGCGTCAATGGCCGTCGCTATCGGGCGACGATAGAGATTGCTTGACCCGGACGCGGCTTTTTGCGATGCAGCGAAGCGATTGCGGTCCATTGAGATCAAGTGAGCATCCGGCATGACGACGCGCAAATCCCCCGACGATCCCGTGATCGTCATCAAGAAGTATGCAAATCGGCGACTCTATAACACGTCGTCGAGCGCTTACGTGACGCTCGAGGATTTACGGGACTTGGTGTCGAAGGATATCGACTTCGTCGTTCAGGACGCCAAGACCGGTGAGGATCTGACCCGCGCCGTGCTGACCCAGATCCTCGCGGAAGCCGAGCAGAACGGCGCAAGTTTGCTTCCGATCGGCTTTTTGCGGCAGGTCATCGGCATGTACGGCGACGGCATGAGCTGGATGATGCCGCAATATCTGGAATGCATGACGACCTGGCTTGAAGAGCATCATCAGGAAATGCGCCGCAATATGGACGGCGCATTCGGCGGGGTGTTTCCGGTCGGTCCGTCAATCGACGCTATGCAGGAAGCGACTCGCCGGAACATGGCGGCGTTCGAGCAGGCCATGCGCAGTTTTTGGCCCGTGCCGATCCCGGGGCAGACCGGCCCTGGCGCCGCAGCGCCAAAAGCCGAAGCTGGCGGATTGGACGATCTCCGCCAGAAACTTGCTGCAATGCAGGACCAGCTGAACGCGCTCAGCAAGAAATAACTGCGGGCGCTGTTCCCGGTCGGCGCTAATGGACGGATCGGGCTACAGCAGCGCGAGTTCCGTGACCGCCCACGCGCCGCCAGCCCGCTCGAACAAGAGCGGATGGGCGTTGGCGAAGGCCGTCTCGGGCATGGCGACGCGAAGGCCGGCAGCGATCACCCGGAGATTGCCGCCATGCGCGACGATGGCCTTTTCGCCGGGCCAGGCGATCGCTTGGGCAAATCCCGCGCGTGTCCGCAAGATGAACTCATCCATACTTTCGCCGCCCCGGGGCGACTTGGTCCAATCCAGTTTGGCCGAAGGCGTTCCCATGAACTCGCCGAACAAACGCTCCGCGAGATTGGGATTGACGGTCAGCGGCCGGTCGCAGGCGACGGCGACGGCTGTATCGAATGCGCGTTTGAAGGGACTTGCGACGACAAGATCGATCTTGTGGCTGGCGAGCAGGGCAGCGGCGGCTTGCGCTTGCTCTTCGCCGGTCGCGTCGAGCGCGATGGTCGGCGCCTGCACGATGCCGCTGAAGTTTCCCGCGGTCTGCCCGTGGCGGATGAAATAAAACCGGTCGCAGTCGCAGTCGAGCGGCATTTCCGCGGCGCGCGCTGTCATTATATCCAGGCCGATCGACATCGTCAGACGCTCCCGCGAATCCCATTGCGCACTAGTCCAGGCAGCTTAATGCGGCCGCAACGCGCATCCAAGGGAAGCCCTGTCGGTTTGTCGAATGCGCTGGGGCTAACATTGCCGGATCAGGTCGTTTTCTGGATGGTTAGTGACTTGCGCCAACGATTGAGCGCGCTTTGGGCCGCGCGCACCTCGATGCGATCGAAGAGTGCGAGCGATTCCTGCACGTCCTTGGCGTCGACGACTTTTGCATCCGGCGCCGCGCGCCGACTATGCAGGTAAAGTGACGCAAAATCCGATTTGGAAATGCCACAGGCCCGACACACGACCGTGAGCCTCCGGCCGTCGCCTTCGTTCAAAATCGCATGGGTCAGGCGGATCGAGAGGCCGGAGAAGCGCACCATCAACGCGAGGAACTGCGGCCAGTCGCCATCTCGCAGGGTTTCAATCATCCGCTTGACCTGGGCGCGGCGCGCAATGCTGAGATCGAGCGGGGGCGCTTGCGGGATCAGAAGCGATGTTGCGGCATGCCTGGCCGCTTCCATCGAAGCGAGCCGCACTGCCTCCGGATCAAGGCCGAAACGGCTAATCAATGTGTTCTGCAGGATCACGCTGACGGTCGCAGCGAGTTTCAGCGCAAGATCCGGGCTGAGTTCCGGCCGGTTTGTCAAAGGCGGCTGAAACGCTTCGTGTCCCGGCGCAAGCTCGACGAGTTGCGCCAGACTGGGTTCGGAAATCCGCGCCTCGGCGTTATGCAGCAGGCAGATGATGACTTCCTGATCCCCGGTCGCGATCAAAGCTTCCGACACAGGCTCGGTGATCGAGGGGCGCATGGCGATCGCCAGGCGGTGGCCGCGGGTCTGATTGAGCACGACGGCCGCCAGTTCATCCTCCTGGAGGACGGGGCTTTCGGTCAGCACGGGGAACGCGACTTCGATATCGTCATTTGCAAGCGCGATGATAACATCCTTGGGCGCGACCGAAGATGCGGCAAGATTGGTCGCCAGCGCGGAACGGACCGAGCGTTCCACGTCGCGGATCAAGGTGCGAAGGATATCGGCCGCCAGTTCGCCCTCTTCAGGGGTAAACGTCAGGCCGTGGCGGGCATACATGGCGGCGACCGATGCGGCGAGCGCTTCCCGGCCTGCGATCGACCGGTCGCGCGCCAGCGCGAGGAGCTCGGCTTCCCGGCGAACGATGGTTTGCCTGCCTGGGAGTCCTGGTCGCTTGCCTGGAAAGGCGTCTTCAACGTGTGGCGGCTCGAACATCGGATAACCCTTGGCAAACCACGACAACGCTCCTCGGCGGCCCTGACGCAGGGCATTTGAATGGGCGTTACCTTTTGGCTTAAGCTAGGCCGTCCTTCGATCCGGTTAACCGGATAGCGGCGCGCTACTCCGCGGCGTCGAGCATGACGCCCGACCGTCCGGCCAGATCCTGCACGAACTGCCATGCGACGCGGCCTGAGCGCGCGCCGCGGGTCGTCGCCCATTCCAACGCCTCGCGCTGCACTGTATCGGCGTCGATATCGAGCTTCAGCGCCGCGACGTACCCGCGGATCATTTCCAGGTAGACGTCCTGACCGCAGGAATGAAACCCGAGCCAGAGGCCGAACCGGTCCGACAACGACACCTTCTCCTCAACCGCCTCGCTTGGATTGATGGCAGTTGAGCGCTCGTTTTCGATCATGTCGCGGGGCATGAGATGCCGACGGTTTGATGTGGCATAGAACAGCACGTTCTTCGGTCGGCCTTCGAGCCCGCCTTCCAGAACCGCCTTCAAGGATTTATAGCTGGCGTCGCCAGCGTCGAAGGACAGATCGTCGCAAAAAATGATGCAATTGCGGCCATCGGCCAGCACCAGCCGCAGAAGTTGGGGCAGGCTTTCGATATCCTCCCGGTGAATTTCGATCAACGCGACCCGGCGCGCCGCATCGGCCACATCTGCGTTCACCGCCGCGTGCGCCGCTTTCACCAGGGAGCTTTTGCCCATGCCGCGCGCGCCCCAGAGCAAGGCATTGTTCGCAGGTAAGCCTTTTGCGAACCGTTCGGTGTTATCAAGCAGGATGTCCCGGACCCGATCGACGCCGCGCAGCAAGCTCAGATCGACCCGAGCGACGGTGTGGACTGGCGTCAATTGGACAGCCTCGGCGTTCCAGATAAAGGCGTCGGCGACGTCGAGCGCGAGGGCTGGCGGCGGCGGCGGCGCAATTCGATCGAGGGCGTCGGCAATACGCGTAAGCAAAGGCAGGAGTTCGTTTTCAGTCATGGGCCTCTATCGATTCGACCGGCTGCCGGAAGCGGCGCTGGATTGCGGGAACTGGGATGCTTTGATAGGTTCGCGGCGCAGCGCTCGCAAGGGGATGGCAGCTGCCAGTGAATTGGGTTCGGGTGCGATCGGGCCATTGAGGAGCGCCATTCATGGCTGACACGTCGGATATTCAGAATCTGCTCGATTTTATCGGGCTGGATGGTCTCGGCTATTACGAATTCGACAATCAGAATGGCGCTCGCCGTCCGCCGCCGCTTTTGCCGGATCCCGATCGGCCGATAGTCGCTCAGCCCGCAGCGCCCGTGGGCCATAGCGCCCATACGATCACCGAAGAGACCATCGTGACAGAGCGCGTCGTGCAGCCAGCGCCGCCTCAATCCGCCCCGAAACTCGTCGATGCGCCGCAGCGCATGCCCATGCCCGCCGCTCAGAAGCCGACGATCACCGAGACTGCTACAATGCCGCCTGCCGCGGCCGCGACGCCTGCGCCAAACCAGCCGCCGGCTGCGTCTGCGCCGACGCCGGTTCCGTCGGCGCCGCCCGCGTGGGCGGCTGCGCTCGGCGCGAAGCCAGCCTATGGTTCGATGGATAATCGCGGCTATGGCGCCGTTTCGGCCGGCGCTGCAATCAGCGGCGCGCTTGGCGCCGCGGCCCAGGCGGCGTCGCGCGCCGCCGAAGCAGTCAAGGCGAAGGCGGGCGCTGGCTCCTCGGATCAAGCGGATAGCGCCGAACGCGCCGACAATGAGGCTTCAGCGGTCGCGGAAAGCCTCGCGGCGAAGGTCGATCCGGCTGAAATCAATCTGACGCCGCCCTCAACGACGCCGCCCGCGCCCGTGTCTCCCGCAGCAAGGCCGCCAATTCCAGCGCCCGATAGCGCGGCGGCGGACGCTCGGGCGCAGGCGCAGGCCGAATTGGCCGCGGCCGCGGCGGCGCGACTGCAAGACCGATCGCCGCAGAAAGCCGCGCCTGCGCCGCAATCGCAGCCCAAGGCTGAAACCAATGACGACTCCAGCCTTGCCGATCTGTTCAAGAGACTCTAAGCGTGAAGGGAAGATTAAGCCGCCCGATCCTGCATTTGTCGGGTACTAGGATGTGCGGATTCGGGTATAAGAGTGTGATTCGTGGGCTGGTTCATACAGGCAGACTGGCTTTTCCGGTCCGCTGAATCGCTGTGTCGAGGGGAAGCTGAGCTATGAACGCAGTTGAGAGGCGGGCGCGACGGGGAGGCTTTTCGACGCCGTTCTGGGTGTGGATTCTCGTCCTCCTCGCGTTCATCCCGCTCGCAATGGTCGTGACGGCGAAGCTGGATGCCCGTTCGCAGCTTCTGTTCATGATCTTTACGATCCTTGGCTTTGTCGTTCTGAATTTCTTCAAATCCCGATCGGTTACAGTTTTTCTGATCGTGCTTTCGGCCACCGTGTCGACACGATATCTCTATTGGCGCCTGACCGAGACGCTGCAGTTTGAAACGCTTGCGGAAATATTCCTGGGCTCCGGCTTGTTCCTGGCCGAACTTTACGCCTTCATCGTGCTGATGCTGGGGTTCGTCCAGTCAGTCTGGGCTTACCGGCGCCAACCGATCCCGCTGCCCGACAATGTGCAGGAATGGCCCATCGTCGACGTCTATATCCCGACGTATAACGAATCGCTGCAGGTCGTCAGCAACACGGTCCTCGGGGCCATGTCGATGGACTACCCGGCAGATCGTTTCCGGGTCTATCTGCTCGATGACGGCCGCCGGCCGGAGTTCGAAGCGTTCGCCGCTGAAGTCGGCTGCGGATATCTGTCGCGCGGCGATAACCGGCACGCGAAAGCTGGCAATCTCAACAATGCGTTGAAGCGGACCGACGGCGAACTGATCGCGATTTTCGATTCGGACCATGTGCCGACCCGCGCTTTCCTGCAGATGACGGTCGGGTCGTTCCTGGCGAACGATAATTTGTCGCTCGTTCAAACGCCGCATCATTTTTATTCGCCCGATCCGTTCGAGCGCAATGTGGCCGGCGGCGACGCGGTGCCGAACGAAGGCCAGTTGTTCTACGGCCTCGTGCAAGAGGGCAACGATTTCTGGAACGCCGCGTTTTTCTGCGGCTCCTGCGCGGTGCTGCGCCGTTCGGCGCTGGCCGATATCGACGGATTTGCAACCGAGACAGTCACGGAAGACGCCCATACGGCGCTGAAGCTGCATCGCAATGGTTGGGACTCGGCCTACCTGCGCCTGCCAATGGCGGCGGGCCTTGCGACCGAGCGGCTGGCGCTGCACATCGGCCAGCGCATGCGTTGGGCGCGCGGCATGACCCAGATCTTCCGGCTCGACAACCCGCTCTTCGGGCGCGGCTTGTCATTGTCCCAGCGGCTTTGCTATCTGAATGCGATGCTGCACTTTTTCTTCGCCCTGCCGCGGTTCGTGTTCCTCACCGCGCCGCTGGCCTATCTGCTGTTCGCGCAGAACATCATCACCTCAAGCTGGCAGATGATTTTCCTCTATGCGTTCCCGCATCTCGTGCATTCGATCTTCACGAACTCGCGGCTGCAATCCCGGCATCGCTACACTTTCTGGGGCGAAATCTACGAAAGCGTGCTGTCGTTCCACATCATGCGGCCGACGCTGCTGACGTTGATCAACCCACGGCGCGGTTCGTTCAACGTGACGGAGAAGGGCGGCTTGCTGCCGAACAGCTTCTTCGACAGTTCCCGCGTGGTGCCGCATATCGTTCTGGCAGGCTTCTTGATGCTGGGGCTGATCCTTGGCGTGATCCGCATTGCGCTGAACGAAACCGACGCGCCCTTCATCGATCAGGTGGATGTCGGCGTCATCATCCTCAACATGGTGTGGGCGGCTTTCAACCTGCTGCTTGTGCTCGCCGCGATTTCCGTCGCGCGGGAACGACGGCAAGTTCGCGAGCATGTGCGGATTCCCGTGCGTCTGGCGACCCGGCTGACCTTCCCGGACGGCGCCGCGATCGATACGCATTCGATCGACATGTCCATGGGCGGGGGGCTTTATGATCTCGGCTCATCCGGGCGGAGCGTCGTCGGGCAGCGCGTCCAGGCGGATGTGACGGCCGGCGCGGATACCTTGCGCGTTACGGGCGAGGTGGTCGGCCTCGACGGCGATCATATTCGGGTTCGGTACGACGAAGGCCCGCTTGCGCAGCAACGAAATTTGGTGCGTCTTATCTTCGGCCGTGCGGATGCCTGGCTGCGCTGCGACGACCAGAAGGCAGACACTCTCTTCCGTTCATTCGGAGCTATCTTCAGGGGTATTGGCGGCATGATTTCTGGTTCTAGGGAAGGGCGTGTGCGCCCGCGTTCGTCGCAAGCCGTCGGTCTGGCGCTTGCAGCAGGCATCGGCCTGTTGGCCCTGACCGCGCCCTATCCGGCCGCCGCCCAGGTCGGCCAGGGCACGACGCTGTCGGCGCCGCCTCCGCCGCCAAGCGGCAGGGCTGTGCTGCAGCAGCCCTTGACCCCGCCCGGCATGCCAGCTCCCGTACAGCAAGCACAGCCGCAACCCGGTTTCGGTCAACCGCAGCCAGGCTTCGGCCAGCAGTTCCGGACGCCGTCCTCCAGCACGATCGTGGATGGCCAACGCGAAGGCGTGCCTGGCCAGCCGCGTCCGGCAGAGCCGTTGATGTCCGTGGTCCCGAATACGTCCTTTGAAGGCGAGGCCTTCGTCATGCTGCCGCAAGACGCGCCGGTTAACCCCGGCGGCGCGTTGGACCCGGTTCCCGGCGGCAGCGTTACGACCTCTACGCTGACGGAATTCAACGTTGAGCCAAGCATCGTCCTGCGTTCGGTCAAAGGCGTTCGGTATATTCCCTTTACGCTGCGTTCGGACCAGGTCGTCGACAAGGCGCGGCTGTCCCTCAGCTTCTCCTACTCCCAGGCGCTCTTGCCTGAAACCAGCAGCTTGATGGTCTATCTGAATGGCTCGCCGGTCGGCCGCTTGAAGCTGCTGCGCTCTTATGCAGGCGGAATTACGGCGGAAATGCCGATCAATGCCGCGCTATTCAAGCAGGAAAACACTTTCCTGATCGAAACCGACAAGCATTACACAACGGCTTGCGAAGATCCGCTCTATGAAGCCCTGCATCTGACAATTGACGCTAAGGCGTCGAAACTGGAGCTGGCAGTGCGTCCGCTGCAGCTTGTTGACGATCTTGCGTTGCTGCCACGTCCTTTCGTCGATGAATACGACTACAAGTCCGAGCCCCTGACGTTCCTGCTGCCGCCGAATCCTTCGGATATGGTGCTGCAGGCCGCGGGCATCGTCGCCTCGTATTTCGGCGACGCCGGGCGTCGGCACGGGATCAAGATCGAAGCGCGTTATGGCGGACTGGATGCTGGCAATGTCGTGGTCTTCCGTTCGGGCGGCGCGGGTCCGCAAGGCCTGAACTTCGACGGCCCGGCTTCGCAGAACGCTATCTCCATTCAGGGCAACCCGCGCGACGCTGGCGCGTCAAAGCTGCTGATCGTGTCGGGCGCAGATGATGCCGGGCTGGTTCAGGCAGCGCAGCATCTCGCATTGGGCGGCCGTGGCCATGCATTGTCCGGTCCCGCCGTGACGGTGGGCGGCGCGCCGACCATGCTGGAACGTCAGCCCGATGACGCCAGCCGCTGGATTCCGCTGGATCGACCGGTGACCCTTGGCGAATTTGTAAAGCGCGCGGAGAACCTCCAGGGCGTCGGCCCATCCGGGTTCATTTCGGCGCCGTTCGTCATGCCGCCGCGGAAGCTTCCCGATGAGCAGGGCGGACCGCGCCTGCGTCTGGAATACGATTACCCGGATATGCAGTTCCTCGACACGACTACGTCCAGGTTCGATGTTCTGTTGAGCGACAAGTTCATCAAGAGCTTGCCGCTGAAGCCCGCAGAAGCGATCGATAAGCTTGCGGGCATCTTCAAGGGTCCGATGGACGAAGAGGCGCGGTCCGTCGTGCGGATCGATCCGTCGGTCATCGTTACGCCGCGCAACGAGCTGCAGTTCTTCTTCGACATGAAGCCGATCAAGCAGGAAGAATGCAAAGGCAAGCTGCCCGTCGACATGCGCTTCCGGATCCAACCGTCATCGACGCTGGATTTCAGCGATACGATCCACTACACGCCCTTGCCTGACGTCTCCTATTTCGCGTCGGTCGGCTATCCCTTCACCCGGATGGCGGATCTGAGCGAGACAGTGGTCATGCTGCCCGCCAACCCGGATCAGAATGAGGTTTCGGCCTATCTGAACATCATGGCGCTGGCCGGCGAGGCGACGGGCGATCCCGCGACGCGGGTTGTGGTGGCGCGCCCGGGCGGCCTTGGCGCGCATCCGGACAAGGATGTTCTGGCGATCGGCGCCTGGCAGAACCTGCAAGCCGCGCTGCAGACCTGGCAGGGCGGCGGCGCGTTCCAGTTCAAGGACGGCAGCCTCCGGATTTCGTCGGTGAGCCCGATCGAATCGATGCGCTACTTCTTCTCAGGCGGGGCAGACCAGTCGGCTGAGCGGGAACGTGCGGACGCGATCCTGGCCTCCCAGGGCCAGAATTTCTCCGGCCTCGTCAGCTTCGAGCGCCCGGACGCTTCGGGCCGGACGGTGGTCATGGTCGCAGGCGGCAGCCCGGCCGCGACCCTGGAACTGGTCGAGCGGATGCGGGACCCTGAATTGCGGGACAGCTTCAAGGGCGACCTTGTCCGAATGGATGTCGCTGGCGTGACAAGCTTCGCCGTCGGTCCGCAATTCACTGTTTATTCAATCCCTTTCTGGCAACGTCTGCGTTGGTACTTCGCGGACCGCCCGCTGCTGCTCATCGCGCTCCTCGTGATTGGCGTGGCGTTCCTGTCGATGATCCTGATCTGGCTCCTGCAGCGGATTTCCGCGGCGAGAGCTAACGATGCGCATCAGGAATAGAACTGGGTTTGGGACATTCCCACTGGGAATCGGAGGCTAGAATGCGGCACTATGCACGGGCGCTCGCGGCAGGGACGGCGGTTATCGCGCTCTCGGCGGCTACGCCGGCGTTCGCACAGACGAAGATCATCCCTGTCAGCGCCCCCGCGGCATCGTCGGGCGGCGTCATCGACAGTTTGCTTCAGAACGCCCGATACAACATCCGGAACGGCCGCTCCGATCTCGCCTATGAGCAACTCGACCGTGTGCTTTCAAGCTCGCCTGGCAATGCCGAGGCCATGATGCTCTATGTCGTGGCATACGCCGCCGCCGATCAGACCGGCAGGGCGCAGGGCGCGCTCGATGCGCTTCGGAACGCGCACCCCGGGGATACGGACCGGATCGCAATTGCACAGCGCGCCATCGAAACCGGCGGGCAATCGGGCGTCGGGGCGGCGGCCGTGGTTTCGACCCTCGGCGGCGGGGCTGGGCAAACGCTCGACGCAGCGCGCGCCGCGGCGGCGGCCGGGCGTTACGACGAAGCGACCGACCTTTACCGGAAGGCGATCGGCGGCGCCGGCAAGGAGCCGCCGCCGGAATTGGCGCAGGAATATTACGAGACGCTCGCAGGCTCCAATAAGGGCATCCGCGAGGCCCGTGAAGGGCTCGGGGCGCTCTACGAGTCGCGGCGCGACCCGCGCACCGGATTGGCCCCTATGCCCGCGTCCTGACCTATCGTCAGGCGACGCGCCGGCAGGGGCTGGACCTGCTCGAGGACTTGGCGAACGATCCCGACCCGCGCGTCGCGGCCGAGGCGACCGACTCCTGGGGCAAGGCCTTGACCTGGCTCGGCGCCAACCGCGCCGACCTGGCGCGCTTCGATCGATATATCGCCCGGTATCCGGATGACGCCGCTGTCGTCCGCGCCCGCGAAAAGGCGCGGACCGATATCGCTCGCGCCGGACAGGGACGCGGCACGGCTGGCGCGCCTGCGGCCGCATTCCGCGATCGCTACGGCGAAGCGCGCGCCGAAGGCTTCAAATTCCTGGAAGCCAACGATAACGCCAGCGCCCGCGAACGCTTTGAGTTTGCCTTGAAGGGCAAACGGCGCGATCCGGACGCCCTCGGCGGACTTGGCGTGATCCTGATGCGGGAAGGCCGCTTCGAAGAAGCGCGCGACAATCTTCGCCGTGCGGCCGGCGCATCGCGGAGCGCGCGGTCCCGTTGGGGCGAAGCGCTTGCGTCAGCAGAGTTCTGGAGTAGCTACCGCGAGGCGGATGCCGCCCGGCAGGCAGGCGACTTCGGCCGGGCGGAAGCCCTGGCGCGCGCCCTGGAAGGCAAGGGCGGCCAGGATGCGGCGCTTGTCCAGCAATTGCTGGGTGACGCCCTGATCGGGCAGGGCCGGTTCGCCGAGGCGGAGCAGGCCTTCCGGCAAGCTCTGGCGCAGGCGCCTGGCAATACAGGTGCTGAACTTGGCCTGTTCAATGCTCTGTTGGGCCAGAACCGGCTCGATGAAGCAGCGGCCTTCAGCCAGCAGATGAGCGGCCAGGCGCAAGCTCAGGTCGGTGACATCTCCGGCCTACGCGCGTCTGCGCTTCGCGACGATGCAGAGCGCGCCGCCAGCGCCGGGCAGGACCAAGAAGCTTTCAGCCGCCTTCAGCAAGCCTTGACGCTCGACCCCAACAATCCGTGGGTCAGGCTCGATATGGCGCGCCTTTTGGCGGCGCATGGCGACCTTTCCCAGGCGACCGGCCTGATCGAGCCGATGGCGAATGCGCCGGGCGCGACCTTGGACATGCTGCAAGCCGCGGCCGTCTTCTATGACGAGCAGGGCATGCAGCGGGAAGCCGTCGCCGTCGCCCGCCGGATTCCGGGCGAACAACAGACAGCGGACGTCCGGGCGATGGTTGATCGCGTGACCTTCTCGGCCGAAGTCGCGCGGGCCAAAGCGCTAGCGGAAAGCGGCGCCCGCCAACAGGCGATTGCTGCCCTCAATCAATTGGCGACCCGAGCGAATACGCCTGGCCGGCAGGGCCAGATTGCGGCCGCTCTGGCAGAAGCAGGCGCGCCCCACCGCGCGCTCCGCATGGTGCGCCGGCAGATCGCCGAGACCGGCGGTCTGCAGGACGTCGATTCCCAGATCCTGTACGCTGGCGCGCTTGTGTCGGCCGGGCAGGAAGCCGAAGCGAACGCGATCATCATGCAAGCGTTGCAGCGGGGCGGTTTGACCCCGGCGCAACAGTCGAACATCGCCGGCGTCCAGCGATCCCTGGTCGTCCGTCAGGCGGACCGCGCCCGTGAACGCGGCGCTTATGCCGATGCCTATGATCTCCTCTACCCGCACCTGGCGGCCAATCCTCGCGATGCCGATCTCCTCAGCGCATTGGCGAGAGTGTACACATCCGCTGGCTACAATAGTCAGGCGCAAACGATTTACGCCCAGGTCCTTGAAGTCCGCCCGACGGACCTTGGCGCCATCCGCGGCGCGATCGGCTCCGCGATCCAGGCGAACGACCTGCAAACGGCGTCCCTGCTGCTGGATCAGGCGATCAAGGCGCATCCGACGGATCCGCACATTTATTTCCTGCTCGGCGAGGCGGCGTCAGCGAAAGGCGACCGCACGACCGCGCGCAATGCCTACCTGACGGCGAAGAAGCTCCGGGAAGACGAACTGCGGGCGTCCATGGCGGCCGGCAGCCCGATCGAAGGCACATTGCCGCCGAACCCCTTCACGCGGGTCGGCATGCCGGCGGGCTCATATGTGCCGCCGATGCCTGTCCCGACGGACGGTTCCGCGGGCGGCATGAAGCCGGCCGATGGCCGAAACCCGTTCGAGCGGTCGTCCCTTGGCGACGAGTTCCTGCAAGGCGGCGACGGCGGCCGCACACTCGCCGGCGATCCGCGCGGCGATACCCTTCTGGCGCAAACCTATACCGGCGCGCCGAACTCGCCCTACAACAATGCCGGCACCAATAACCCGGTCTTTGTGCCGCGCCCGCCCGAGCCGGGCCGGGCCTACCAGCCCAGCGCCTCTGACGTCTATCTGCCGGCCTTCATCAATCCGGCCGAGCGCAATCAGTATGCCGAGCCGACCTTGACCGAGCAGATCGACGCGCGCCTGCAATCGATGAACGCCAATCGCGGGCACTTCGTTCAGGGCGGCGTTGCGGTTCGGGCGCGGGACGGCGACGGCGGCCTCGACCGACTGACGGAAATCCAAACGCCTGTGTCCTACACATTCGTGCCTCAGGAAATCGGATCGATCACCTTGTCGGCGACGCCGACATACATCACGGCAGGCAGCCTGGAGGGCAATGAAGCCAATCTCCGCCGGTTCGGGACCAATGCTGTCGCGAATACCGGCGCGGTTCCCAATCCGGGCACGATCCAGGACTCTGGCGTCGGCCTGAATCTTGCGTTCGATGGCGGCGTCATCAAAGGCGATATCGGCGTAACGCCGCTTGGCTTTGAAGAAATCAATCCGGTCGGCGGCATTACCTTTGCGCCGAAGCTGAATAAGGAAGTTGAGCTGCAATTCACACTGCAGCAGCGCGCCGTCACAGACAGCGTCCTGTCCTATGCCGGTCTGGAAGACCCGAACTCTGGGGCGATCCTGGGCGGCGTCGTCCGCCGTGGCGGCACGATCGGCGGCTCTTTCGATGTCGGCGATTACGGCGCCTATGTGTCGGGCGGTTATTACTTCCTCGAAGGCCGGAACGTTCAGGACAACGAAATGGCCGAAGCGACCATCGGGGCCTATGTCCGCGTCATCGATCGACCGGATGAGGAGCTGAAGATCGGCGGCAACTTGACATTCTTCGGCTACGATCAGAACCTGCGTCATTTCTCCTCGACTCATGGCGGCTATTTCAGCCCGCAGTCCTATGCATCGATCTCGGCGCCGATCGAATACACTCGTCAGGAAGGGCCTTTGACCTTCCAGGTAGGCGGCGCAATCGGCATTCAACGGTTCGAGGAAGATGGCGCGCAGGTCTTCCCCGGCAGCGCGCAGTTGACCAATCTGTTGAACGCGAAGAATACGGCAGGCTCTCTCGGCGGATCGGCGATCCTGGCCTATGACAGCGAGGAACAGACGTCGCTTGGCTTCAACGGTTATGGCCGGATGGAATATGCCGTGGCCGACCGCACGACCGTCGGCGCCGGCGCAAGGCTGGACGCAGCGGCCGACTGGTTTGAAGGAACGGCGTTCCTCTATCTGCGTCAGTCGCTTGGCAAGAACCCGGCGGACGAACGCTAGATCGACTGCGTCCGCGGGCGTATTGAATGATTGCGAACGACTAGAGCACGCGCGGCCGCTTCTGATTTCTGCAGAGATGGCGTAATCATCAAAGCGGCGCCCGCCGGCCCAGGCGAGCGCCGCTTTTCTGTTATACGGCCGCCGCCCGATCAGGGGGCGAACGTCAAGGTGGAAGCCTCATGTCGGCGCCAAATGCACCGCCGAGCGGGATGCAACGCAATCTCCGCTATCTGCTGGAAGCCAACGTCGCGCCGCAATGGCGTGACTGGCTGGCCGAACTGGCGCCGGCCCTGGTGGAGGATGTCGGCGAAAGCCGCGCCTGGGCGCTGATGCAGCGCACCGGCATCGCCGTCGCGCGCCGGCGCCCGCTTGCGCCCTGCTCGACGCTGACGGAATTGGAAGCGACAGTCGCGGCCGCCCTGGGCCAGTTGAACTGGGGCTGGGCGCGTCTCGCAGCCCGAGGGCCTGGCATCGATATCGTGCACGGGGCCTATCCCTACGCGCCCGCGCCGGAGGATCCCGCTGGCGGATGGTTCGCGGCCGTCCTTGAAGGCCTGTATTCCGAGTGGCTTGCCCGACTGGCCCAGGACGACAGTTTGACCGCAGTCGCGACGGCGCGGCCAGAATCCATCGGCGATGTCATCCTCCTGCGCTTCGGACGCCATGGCCCGCCGCTTCTTCCATTCTAGCAGGCCGCGGACGCTCGGATGCTCGGTGCGTTAGTATTGCGTATTCTGTAGCGTATTTTCAAACTTCGCGTATAATTACGCCCATTCACGCAAAGATGGATCAGGCCAATGGATACCCTGACAGGCATGCGGCTGTTTGCCGAAGTGGTTGATGCAGGATCTTTCTCGGAAGCGGGCCGACGGCTCGGGCTGGCGGCCTCATCGGTTTCGCGCCAAGTGAACGGCCTTGAGGATGCGTTGAAAGCTCGATTGCTGAACCGGTCGACGCGCAGTCTGAGTTTGACCCATGCTGGCGAAATCTACTATGAGCGCGTGCGCCGCATCCTGAGCGAGGTGCATGAGACCAATGCCGCCGTCAGTCAGTTGGAAGCCTCGCCGCGCGGCCTCTTGCGGGTGAATGCGCCGGTCGTCTTCGGCCGCCGCCACATCGCGCCCCATCTGATGGATTTTTGCGACCGCTATCCCGATGTGTCGATCGACCTTGTCCTGACGGACCATTTTGTCGACGTCATCGAGTCGGGCGCGGATGTCGTCGTCCGGGTCGGCGGCTTGAATGACAGCAGCTTGATCGCCCGGCGCCTCGCCCGAAACCAGCGGGTGCTCGTCGCGGCGCCGTCCTACATTCAGCGCCATGGCGCGCCGGAAACGCCGGCGGCGCTGGCCGACCATCGTTGCCTGATTTACAAGCTGAACGTTAGCATGGCCGAATGGCATATCCGCAACAGCGAAGGGGACGTGACGCGCATCAAGGTCAGCGGGCCGCTGACGGCGAACAATGCGGAAGCTCTGCATTCGGCCGCGCGCGACGGACTGGGCATTGCTTTGCTGCCGACATGGACGGTCGGCAAGGATGTCCGGACCGGAGCCCTCATCCGGTTGCTTCCGGGCCATGAAGCGGACCTGAGTTCCGAGGAAACTGCGATTCACGCGATTTACCCCCATGCGCGGCATCTTTCCGCGAAAGTGCGCGCGTTTGTCGATTTTCTCGTGGAAAAGTTCCGGCCCGTGCCCTATTGGGAATGCGACGGCGCGACTGATGTTCCAGCGGAAGCGGCTGAACTCGTCAAACAGTGATCGCGAGCTGCAGCTTCAGGCGGGCGCGTTTACCGCTATTCGCGCAAGCTGCCGCCGAGGGCGACCCGTAGTCCAAGCATGGCGGAATGGCTGGCGGAACTTCCGCCGGCGCGGGCCGCAGATTGCGGTTCTTCAAGGAACTGAAAATAGCGGTATTCCGCGAAGACCTTGGTCCGGGGCGATACGTCAAGGGCGAACCCTGCCATGGCTTGTCCGGCGGTCGCGAGCGACCCGTGATCGGCGCGCAAGCTGTAGTCTTCGGTATTAACTATTGCCAGGCCCGCGCCGACGCCGGCATAGGGCTGCAGGCGTCCGCCGGTTTCTGGCGTCAGGCGAGCGTTTAGCATGAAGGTCGTCGTGCGCTGGGCCGCGCCGCGGCCCGTATCGGCATCGCTCGCGCCATCGACCGATCGCGCCCGAAGGCCGCCTTCGACTTCCGCGCCGACGCCTTCGCGCCAACGATACCCGAATGCGCCGAATGCGCCAATGCGGCTGCGGTCGTTCAAGTCATGGCGGTCGCCAGCCTGAGGCGCGCCCATCAGGTTGGCGCCGCCACGGCCGATATAGGCGCCATCCGCCAGCGCAGCCGAGGCCGTCGCCAGGATTGCGATCCCCGTCATGACCGCCAGAATGCCGCTTCGAATGCCCATCGACCTGCCTGTCTCCGACGCAGCGGCCGCCAAAGGGCGACGGCCTGATACGCTTGAGGAACGATCATGAGGGGCGAAAGTTAAACGGTCACTAAATTCCGTTCAATCCAAGAGGCGTAGAGCTTTCGCGGACCGCTCAAGCCGCTTTCAGCATGCCTTCGCGGGTCATGTAGTCGAGGGTTTCATCAAGCGCCGTCCGGAAGCGCGAAAACATGGTCTGCACGTCTTCCGGCGTGATGATCAGCGGCGGACAGAAGGCGATCGAATTCCCAATGGGCCGCGTGATCAGTCCCGAAGCCATGATACGCTCATAGATGAAATCGGGCACGGGGCCTTTGGCATCGACAGGCGTCTTCGCAGCCTTGTCCGTGACCAGTTCGATCGCGCCGACCAGGCCGACGCCCCGGCATTCGCCGACCAATGGATGGTCGCGGAAGCTGTTCAGCTCCGCCATGAACGTCTTCGATGTCGCCTGGACCCGGGCGACGATGTCGATTTCCTCATAGATCTTCAGAGTTTCGAGGGCGACGGCGCTGGCGACCGGGTGGCCGGAATAGGTGTAGCCATGGCCGAGGATGCCCAACTCGCCCGCATGATTAGCGATGGTCTGGAAGATTTCTTCGCGCATCAGCACGCCGGCGATCGGGAGATAGGCTGAGGAAAGGGCTTTCGCCACGGTCATGAAATCGGGCTTCAGGTCGTAGGTCTGGCTGCCGAACATCTGGCCGGTCCGAGCGAAGCCGCAGATGACTTCATCGGCGACGAAAAGAATGTCGTACTTCTTCAGGATCTTCTGGACCTTGGCGAAATAGGTCTTGGGCGGCGTGATGACGCCGCCGGCGCCCATCACCGGCTCCGCGAAGAAGGCCGCGACGGTTTCTGGACCTTCAGCCAGGATCATGGCTTCCAGGCTTTCGGCGAGGCGGGTCGCGAAAGCTTCTTCGCTTTCGCCGTCCTTGCCGAAGCGGTAGTAATGGGGGCAGTCGGTGTGCATGACGTCCGCGATTGGCAGATCGAACGCCGCATGCATGTGCGGCAGGCCGGAGAGGCTGGCGGCGACCAGGGTCGTGCCGTGATAGCCTTTCTGGCGGGCGATGATCTTCTTCTTCGCGGGCTTGCCGATGGCGTTGTGATAGAAGCGCACGAACTTCACGATGGTGTCGTTGGCTTCCGACCCGGAATTGACGAAGAACGCCTTGGTGATGCCCTCAGGCGCGATGCCGATCAGTTTTTCGGCGAGATCGATGCCGGGATCGTGGCTCATATGGCGGAATTGCTGGACGTAGGGCAGCTTGCGCATCTGATTGGCCGCTGCTTGCACCAGCCGCTCCTCGCCATAGCCAAGCGACGTGCACCAGAGGCCGGCCATGCCCTCGATGTATTCCCGGCCAGCATCGTCATAGACGCGCACGCCCTTGCCCCGGGAAATGATCGTCGGGCCGATATCCAGATGCTTCTTCAGATTGGTCATTGGATGCACGAGAAATGCTTTGTCTCGGGCCGCCGGTGAATTCGCGATGCCGTCCATGACGTTCTCCTTCATAAGGCCGCATAGGCCGCTTGCAATCAAGCGGACGCCGCCAATGCCGCTTCCAGGGCGGCGCGCACTTGGGGCAGGCGGTCGCCGCCCCAAAAAATCTCTTCGCCGATGACGTATGTTGGCACGCCAAAGACGCCAAGCCGATCTTCCGCGTCTTGGAGCGTCCTGTCCAGCATGGCTCTGCCGGGGCCAGTCAGGAATGCGTTGAACGCGACGGGATCGCCGCCCGCTCCATCGATGGCGCGCTCGACGTCTCTCAAGACCTCGATATCGAGTTCACGCTTGAAGAAGCCCTCGAAGATCAGGTCGTGGTAGCGCTCCAGGCCCTCGGGCCGCGCGGTTTTCATGAAGAGCATGCCAGTGTGGGCGATCGTGCTGTCGAACAGTTTCTTCGGGCCGCGCACGACCAGGCCCCGCGCGTTCGCGAGCCGCCGGGCATCCATGTAGGAATACTTGACCCGCCGCCACTGGTGCGGGTTCCGGCTCTCCACCGCGCCCAGAAAATTCTCGATCTTCAAGGAGTACGGGAGCCAATCGATTTCGACCCCGAGGTCAGCTACCATGTCGCGCGTCGGCTGAAGTGCGAGATAGGCATATGGGCTTTTGTAGTCCAGGTAGACGGTCAGGGTCAGCGGCATGATCGGATCCCTTTGCCAAGTCTGCTGCAGCGCACAATCCGCCGCGCGGCAAATCGCGCCGGTCAAAGCCAGCGCGTTCTTGCCTAAATAATAAACAAGCGACCGCGATGCTTAAATCGCGGGCGAGAGCAATTCTGATCAGGGGAGGCGACAATGTCGAGAGTAGCGATTGTAACAGGAGGAACGCGCGGCATCGGTCGGGCGATCTGCGAGGCCCTGCATGCGCGGGGTTACAAGGTTGCGGGCAATTACGCCGGCAATGACGAAGCAGCCGCGAAGTTCACAGCGGAAACCGGCATCGCCGCCTACAAGTGGGACGTCGCCGATTACGATGCGTGTCAGGCGGGCGTCGACAAGGTCGTCGCGGACCTCGGCCCGGTCGACATCATTGTGAACAATGCCGGCATCACCCGGGACGGCACGCTTATGCGTATGTCGAAGGAGAACTGGCAGAAGGTGATCGATACCAATCTCGGCTCCTGTTTCAACATGGCCCATGCGGTATTCCCATCGATGCGCGAGCGGGAGTTTGGGCGCATCGTCAATATCGGGTCGATTAACGGTCAGGCCGGCCAGTACGGACAGGTCAATTATGCCGCCGCGAAATCCGGCATTCACGGCTTCACGAAGGCCCTCGCCCAAGAGGGCGCTCGCTACAACATCACCGTCAACGCCATCGCGCCCGGCTATATCGACACGGACATGGTAGCGGCGGTTCCGGCGAACGTGCTGGAGAAGATCGTCGCGAAGGTGCCTGTCGGCCGTCTTGGCCACGCGGACGAAATCGCGCGCGGCGTCATGTTCCTCGTCGCCGACGACGCAACCTTCGTGACAGGCTCTACGCTGTCGATTAACGGCGGCCAGCACATGTACTGATCCCGGGCTGCGCCCAAGCTCAGCCGCCGGCGTCGCGCTCCTCCTGGATCGCCGCGCCGGCGGCGAGCATCGCGGCGACAGTCTTGGCGTCATAGCCCAGTTCCGCCAACACTTCGGCGGTGTGCTCGCCGAACCGGGGCGGCAGCGTGCGGATTTCGGCAGGCGATTTCGACAGCATATAGGGCGGCCGCATCAAGCGGATGCGCCCCTCGCTCGCGTGATCGTATTCCTTAAAGAACCCAACGTCGGCCAAGTGCGGGTCCGTGACGACTTCTTCCAGCGAATTGATGTGCATGCAAGGCACGCCAGCCTCCGCCAGTTCGTCGACCCATTCCCTTGTCGTGCGAGTCTTCGCCATTTCCGTCGTCAGCGCGATGACTTCCTCGCGGCGGGCGAGGCGGCTTCTTCGGTCCTTGTAGCGCGGGTCGTCCGCCAGTTCCGGGCGGCCGCCGGCTTTTGTCAGGCCGCGCCAGTGCTTGTCGCTGCTCGCCAGGATGCACATCAGGCCATCCTTTGTCGCAATCGGAAAGCGCATCGGCTTGGCATGGCGCTCGGACCCCGGCGGTCCAAGCGGCGGCTCGAACCCGGCGCCCGCCAGATGCTCGATCATGGCGAAGGAGGTCATGGTCTCGAACATCGGCGTCTCGATCTCCTGGCCTTCGCCGGTCTTGAGCTTGTGATAGAGCGCGCCCGCCATGGCGAAGGCGGCCATGACGCCGGTAACCTTGTCGGCGATCAGCATCGGCACGAAGCGCGGCGGCTTGCCGCCGAAGCCTTCAAGCGCCACCAGGCCGGAAACGCCCTGGATGATGTCGTCGAAGGCGGCGCGGCCAGCATAGCGCCCGTCCGCCCCGAAGCCCCAGATGTTGCAATAGACGATGCCGGGATTGAAGGCCTGAACGTCCTTGTAGGTGAACCCAAGACGCGCCAGCGGCTCCGGCCGCATGTTATGGACGAAGACGTCGGCCTCGGCGATCAGCTTGCGCAGAACGGCCGCGCCGCCCTCCGTCTTGAGGTCGAGCCCAAGGCTGCGTTTGTTCCTGTTCAACTGCAGGAAGCTCGCCGCCATCCCGGGATTGCTCGAGGGGCCGGTGAGGCGGGTCAAGTCGCCGTCCGGCGCTTCAACCTTGACGACCTCGGCCCCCATGTCTGCGAGCAGCTGGGTCGAGTAGGGGCCGACAAAGACAGTCGTCAGGTCGACGACTTTCAGGCCGTGAAATGGGCCGGGCATGGGCGCGTTTCCTTCGGTCAAAGAAAGATTTGAGCCGAAGTCTAACCGATCCTGTCCGGATCAAAAGTCCGGCGCGATAGGGAAGCCCTTGCCTTCCCAGAAACGGAAAAAGCGCGCGGCGCCCCGAATCGCGAGGAGGTAAAACGGTTCGATGGAACTTTCGATGCCATGTTCGGGATAGGGGCCGCATTTTTCATCGTTGTCCGCGTCCGCCGCAGCAGCGAGGTCGGGGAACGCTGCAGCGCAATCCGCGGCCATGCCTTCAAACATCGTCGCCATATCCCCAATCGTGTAGCCGGCGAGTTCATCGAACTGGCTAGGGTCGGTCAGCGTCGATGGGCCATCTTCGACCTGTTCCCCAAAGAGGGCGATATTCAGGTCTATGTCGTGCTTCACACACCACCAGTTCACGAGAGGATTCAGATCCGGCTGGACCGCTTTGCCACGGTAGCCATACCATTGGACTGCGGCCTCGATGTAAGGAATAGCCTCAGGCAGGCAATTCGGGCCGACGCGGAGGACGACCGGCGGCGGGTCCATCGCCGCTTGTTCCGCACGCCATTCCTCGAATGACGGCCGGACGCGCACATCGTCTCGTTGCTTCGCCGCCCGCGCCTTCAGCCACGCGACCGGCCATCCGATCAGCAGCATCAGCGGGAAGCACAGTAGGCTTCCTACGCTCGTAATTTTCGGTGCAGGCGGCCAGCCTTTGAATTCGGCCGCCCGCGCCCAGGGTTCGTCCGCATACCGATTGTCATAAATGAGGCGAAGTTCAGCCTGCGTTTCTGGGGAGGGATCGTCGGCGCGGCGAGCATCAAGCGCGAGCCCTGGCCAATTTTCGGGGCTATCGTCATTTTCCCGCTGTAAGACGACAAGGTCTAAACCCATATCCGATGCTCCTGATGGTCATCGGAGAGTGTATACAGAAAAATTAGTGAAAAAACACCCTATGATTGTTTTTTGGCAGAATCTGCCCAGCGCGCAGTCGTTTCCGCCGCGAACCCGAGGAAGCCGCCGGCGCCGATCGCCGCACGGATCGCACGCATCAGATCCTGATAATGCCAGAGATTATGTTCCGTCAGCAGCATCAGCCCCAGCACCTCCTCCGACTTTGTCAGATGGCGGAGATAGGCCCGGTCATACTTGGCGCAGACCGGGCAGCCGCATTGGGCGTCGAGCGGGCGGGTATCGTCGACATGGACAGCGTTCCTGAGGTTGAGCGGGCCGTCCCAAGTCCAGGCCTGCCCGGTGCGGCCGGAGCGCGTCGGGAGCACGCAGTCGAACATGTCGACGCCGCGGGCGACCGCGCCCAGAATGTCCGATGGCTTGCCGACGCCCATCAGGTAACGTGGCTGCAAGCGCGGCAAATGGGGCGTCGTCGTCTCCAGGGTCTCGAACATCTGCGCCTGGCCTTCGCCGACCGCGAGCCCGCCGATGGCATAGCCCTCGAAGCCGATCTCCTGGAGCATGGCGGCGCTCGTCGCCCGAAGATCGGGATAGACCCCGCCCTGGACGATGCCGAACAGGCCATAGCCATCGCGGGGCTTGAAGGCCGCCCGACTGCGTTTTGCCCAGCGCATTGATAGCTGCATGGAAGCGTCGGCCACGGCATGCTCCGCGGGGAAAGGCGTGCATTCGTCGAACGCCATGGCGATCGTCGCATCGAGCAGATGCTGGATTTCGATCGAGCGTTCCGGCGACAGGTCGATATAGCTGCCGTCGATGTGGCTGCGAAACCGCACGCCGGCCTCAGTGATCTTCCGGAGCTCTGAAAGCGACATCACCTGGAAGCCGCCGGAATCGGTCAGAACAGGCCCGTCCCAGCGCATGAATTTCCTGAGGCCGCCAAGCCGATCGATCCGCTCAGCCGTCGGGCGCAGCATGAGGTGATAAGTGTTGCCGAGGACGATCTGGGCGCCGGTCGCGGCCACATCCTCCGGCTTCATTGCCTTGACTGTGCCGGCCGTGCCGACTGGCATGAACGCTGGCGTGTCGATCGGGCCGTGCGCCGTCTCGATGCGCCCAAGCCGCGCCCCGGCGTCCTCGGCTGCCAGGGTAAAGGTGATGGTCATGGCCGCGGCCCTTTCGGCAGAAGCAAGCTCGAATCGCCATAGGAGAAGAAGCGATACCGCTCACGGATCGCATGGGCATAGACCGAGTGCATGCGCTCCCGCCCCATTAGGGCCGATACCAGCATGAAGAGCGTCGATTTCGGCAGATGAAAATTCGTCATCAGGGCATCGACGGTCCGGAACCGATAGCCCGGCGTGATGAAGATATCGGTTTCGCCGGAGAAGGCCGCAAGGCGGCCGCCCGCGCTCGCGGCTTCCAGGATACGAAGCGGCGTCGTGCCGACTGCGATGATGCGTCCGCCCTCGCGCCGCGTCGCCTCGATTTCTGCGACCGCATTCTGGGAGACTTCGCCCCACTCGCTATGCATCTTGTGGCAGGCGATCTCGTTCGTTTTCACCGGCAGGAACGTGCCGGCGCCCACATGCAGCGTGACACGGGTCGTCTGGACGCCCTGGGCGACGATGGCCGCCATGAGCGCCGGCGTGAAATGCAATGAGGCTGTCGGCGCCGCGACCGCGCCGTCGCGCTCGGCGAACATAGTCTGATAGTCGGTCGCGTCCTCCGGGACAGCGCCGTCGGGCCGCTTGATATAGGGCGGCAGCGGCGGCGCGCCGGCGGCGTGCAGCGCCTCCAGCAGCGCTGGTCCTGTGCGGTCGAAAGTCAGTTCGACCTCGCCGTCCTCCAGCTTCCCCGTGATCGTGCAACTGAAGTCAGCGCCGAAATCGATCCGGTCGCCAGCGCGGAGGCGGCGGCCGGGCCGGGCGAAGGCCCGCCAGCGGCCCCGGCCCATGTCCTTGATCAGCGTCGCCTCGGCGCGCGCCTCTCCGCGACGGCCGATCAGCCGAGCGGGAATGACGCGGGTATCGTTAACGATCAGCCGGTCGCCGGGCCTGAGATAGGCCGGCAGATCGCGGACGATATGGTCCTCGATTGCGTCTGGGCCGGCGACGAGCAGGCGCGCGGCGTCGCGCGGCCGCATCGGCGTCTGCGCGATCAGATCGGCGGGCAGGTCGAAGTCGAAATCTGAGAGCTTCACGGGATGGCCTGTATTGCGGCACACTGTGCGCCTGGAATTTCAGGAGGGCATAGCATGGCGACCGAACGGCCGGAAATCCAAGGCAGTCGATTTGCCGTCTCAAGCGGGCATTATTATGCGAGCCAGGCGGCGTTCGAGATCTTGCAGGCCGGGGGCAACGCCATCGACGCCGGCGTCGCGGGCGGCCTGGCGCTTGGCGTGCTGCAATCGGATCTGGTGAGCGTCGCCGGCGTCGCGCCGATTATTCTGTGGGACGCCGAGCGCGCTCAGATGTGCACGATCTCCGGCCTCGGCGGCTGGCCGGAAGCAGCAGACATCGGCTATTTCCAGCGAGCCCATGGCGGCGCCATACCGGTCGGCCCGATGCGCACGGTCGTGCCCTCGGCACCGGCTGCGTGGATCGCGGCGCTCGACCGCTTCGGGACCATGTCTTTCGGCGACGTCGCCCATTATGCCGTCCGCTTCGCCCGGGACGGGTTCCCGATGAATGCTCTGCTCCGTCAGACCATCGTCGACAATCTTAAGAATTATGCGGCATTCCCCTATGCCGCCGGCATCTATCTGGCGAATGACGGCGAGCCGCCGGCTATCGGGGAATTGTTTTATCAGAAAGACTTGGGCGCCAGTCTTCAGTTCATGATCGACCAGGAGAGCGCGGCCCTTGCCAAAGGCGCCGACCGTCGCCAGGGGCTGCAGAGCGCTCGCGATGCTTTCTATAAAGGCGATCTGGCCCGAACGATCACCGACTATTACGCCAGCGTCGGCGGCTGGCTCACGATGCAGGATCTGGCGAATTTACAGGTCGGCTTCGAGCCGCCGGTCGCAACCGGGTTCGGCGACTGGCAGGTGTTCGGTTGCGGCCCCTGGTGCCAGGGCCCGGCATTGCTGCAGAAGCTCAATCTGCTGAAGCGCTTCGATCTCAAAAGCTTCGGGCTGAACAGCGTCGACTATATCCATGCTCACGTCGAAGCGACAAAGCTCGCCATGTCGGATCGGGACGCCTATTTCGGCGATCCGCGTTTCGTGGATGTGCCGATCGAGCGACTGCTCTCGGACGAGTATGCGGAAGCGCAAGCGGCCCGGATCGATATGCGTCATGCCTTCGCCGAAATGCCGCCGCCGGGCGACGCCGCGGGCGCGCCCTGGCGCGGCGCCCCGATCCCCAGCCCCTCTGGCGGGGAGCCGCATCCCGGCGGCGCGCTCGACACGTCCTATCTCTGCGTCGTCGACGCCAAGGGCAACGTCTTTTCGGCGACGCCATCGGACGGCTCCTACAATGGCGCGGTCGTTCCCGGCACGGGCATGAACATCAGCCCGCGCGGCGTCCAGTCCTGGACGGATCCGGCGCATCCGTCGTCGATCGCGCCCGGCAAGCGTCCGCGCCTGACGCCGAACCCGGCTATCGCGGTTCGCGGGAACGGCAAGGCGTTCCTGCCGCTCGGCACGCCCGGCGGCGACGTGCAGACCCAGGCCATGGCCCAAACCTTCGCCAATGTCGCGGTCTTCGGCATGGGGCCGCAAGCGGCGGTGGAGCAGCCGCGCTTCGCCAGCTATTCGTTCCCGTCGTCGTTCGAGCCCCATGACTATCATCCGGGCCTGCTGCGGATCGAAGGCAAGATCGCAGCCGCGACTGGCGCCGATCTCGGCGCGCGCGGCCACAGGGTCGAGCGCTGGCCCGACAGGACCTGGCTCGCGGGCTCGATCTGCATGATCCTTGACGACCGCGAGACCGGCATGAAGTCTGCCGGCGCCGACCCGCGCCGCGTCGCCTACGCGCTTGGCTGGTAACAGGAGACACAAAGCATGCGCGCCATTATCTGTGAACGCTTCGGCGGCCCCGATGCGGTCAAACTCCATACGGACGCGCCCGAGCCTGAAGCCGGGCCCGGCCAGGTCAAGGTGAAGATCGCGGCTCGTGCGGTCCAGTATGTCGACGTGCTGATGGTGGCGGGGAAATACCAATTCCGCCCCGAGCCTCCCTTCATTCCAGGCGGCGAGGCGGCGGGGGAGATCGTCGCGGTCGGCGCGGGCGTTACGGACTACGCCATCGGCCAACAGGTCATGAGCCGCCATTCGCCCGGCGGGTTCGCGGACTTCGGCGTCTGTTCGGCAATGGATCTGGCGCCGATACCCAAAGGCTTCTCCATGGAGCAGGCGGCGGGCTTTCGCTCCGCCTATGCGACCGCCTATCACGCGCTGGTTCAGCGCGCATCCATTCAGCCCGGAGAGACTTTGGTCGTGCTGGGCGCGGCGGGCGGCATCGGCCTCGCCGCCATTCAGGTCGGTAAGGCGCTTGGGGCGACGGTGATCGCCGTCGCTTCATCGGCCGAGAAGCAGGCCGCGACCCTGGCGGCCGGCGCCGACCATGCCATCGGCTATGGCGACCCGGCTGAAGGCAATCCCGGCCGCTTCCGCGAGACCATCAAGGACCTAACTGGCGGCAAGGGCGCGGATGTCTTCTGGGATCCGCTTGGCGGCTGGGCCTTCGAGGAATGCACTCGCTGCATCAACTGGGGCGGCCGCATCCTCATTCTGGGCTTTCTCGCGGGCGCGCCTGCGCTCGCCAAGACCAATCATCTGCTGATCAAGGGCGCGAGCGCCGTCGGAGTCCGCCTGGGCGGCTTTACGGAGTTTCAGCCAGAGCTCGCGGCGGACAATCTCAAGGCGCTGATCGAGATGGCGGGCGCCGGCAAGCTCAATCCCTTGGTATCGGCCGTGCTGCCGCTCGCCAAAGCCGACGTGGCCTTGCAGATGCTGATCGACCGGACGGCGATCGGTAAAGTCGTCCTGGTTTGATCGGCCGGGTCTGAGCCTCGCGCTACCGCGGCAGTTCGGTCTGAGCCATCAGGTACAGATCGACGGCGCGGGCGCATTGCCGACCTTCCCGGATCGCCCAGACGACAAGCGACTGGCCCCGGCGCATGTCGCCTGCCGTGAACACCTTGTCGACCGAGGTCTTGTAGGAAAAATCATCCGCGAAGACGTTGCCGCGCCCGTCGAGATCGACGCCAAGGTCCTCGATCACGCCAGCCTTGACCGGGCCGACAAACCCCATGGCGAGCAGGACGAGATCGCACTCGATTTCCTTCTCGCTGCCGGGGATCGGCTTCGGGCCCTTGTCGGTCCATTCGACCTCGGTGATCGTCGCGCCGGTCACATGGCCGTCCTTGCCCTTGAAACGCATGGTGCTGGCGGCGAAGGCGCGCTCGACGCCTTCTTCGTGGCTGGAGGAGGTGCGGAGCTTGATCGGCCAGTCCGGCCAGACCATCTGCTTGTCCTCACGTACCGGCGGCTTCGGCATGATTTCCAACTGCGTCACCGCAACCGCGCCATGGCGGTTGGAGGTGCCGATGCAGTCCGAGCCTGTGTCGCCGCCGCCAATCACCAGGACTTTCTTGCCGTCGGCGCGGAGCGCCACATCAGCCGGGATCGTGTCGCCCGCGACGCGCTTGTTCTGCTGGGGCAGGAATTCCATGGCGAAATGTACGCCGTTCAGGTCCCGGCCCTCGATCGGTAGATCGCGGGGGGCTTCAGCGCCGCCGGAGAGCACGACCGCGTCGAAGTCCCGCAGCAGATCTTTCGCCGAGAGATCGACGCCGACATGGACGCCGGTCTTGAAGACAACGCCTTCGACCGCCATCTGCCGCATGCGTCGGTCGATCAGATGCTTGGACATCTTAAAGTCGGGAATGCCGTAGCGCAGCAAGCCGCCGATCCGGTCGGCTTTCTCGAACAGCACGACATCATGGCCGGCGCGCGCCAGTTGCTGGGAGGCGGCAAGGCCGGCAGGGCCGGAACCGACAACAGCGACTTTCTTGCCGGTTTTGGCTTCGGGCGGCTCAGGCTTGACCCAGCCTTCCTCGAAGCCCTTGTCGATGATCGCGCACTCGATCGTCTTGATCGCGACTGGATCGTCGCTGATGTTCAGCACGCAGGATTCTTCGCAGGGCGCCGGGCAGATGCGGCCCGTGAATTCCGGGAAGTTGTTGGTCGAATGCAGGTTCGCCAGCGCTTCCCGCCAATTGCCGTCATAAACCAGATCGTTCCAATCGGGGATCTGGTTATTGACCGGGCAACCGGTGTGGCAGAAGGGAATGCCACAATCCATGCACCGGGCGCCTTGCGCCTGAACGCCATCGTCGCCCAGCGGAATGACGAATTCCTCGTAGTTTTTCAGGCGATCTTCGACCGGCAGATAGTCGCGTTCGGCCCGGTCGAGTTCCAGAAAACCGGTCGGCTTACCCATGGGCTTCGCTCCGTGCTTCAGCGGCGTCTTCCGCCTGCATTTCCGTCAAGGCGCGGCGGAAGTCCGTCGGCATGACTTTCACGAACTCTGTCCGCGCTTCGTCCCAGCGCGCCAGCAATTCCTTGGCGACACCGCTGTCGGTATAGTGCTGGTGCCGCTCGATCAGGGTTTTCAGCCGGTGCTCATCGTGCTCCAGCATCGCGCCCTTGAAATCATGGGGCGCCATTGGACCGCTGGCTTTCTCGACCGTCTCCAGTTCGACCATGCTTTGATTACACCGATCTGGGAAGCGGCCCTCGGGGTCATGGACATAGGCGAGGCCGCCGGACATTCCGGCCGCGAAGTTGACGCCCGTCGGCCCCAACACCACGACGCAGCCGCCGGTCATGTACTCGGCGCCATGGTCGCCGACGCCTTCGACGACCGCGAACGCGCCCGAATTCCGGACAGCAAATCGCTCGCCAGCGACGCCGCGGAAATAGGCCTCGCCCTCAATCGCGCCATAGAGCACGGTATTGCCGACGACGATGTTCTTGCGCGCGGAATAAGTCGCCTTCTTGGACGGGAATATCGCAATCCGACCGCCGGACAGACCCTTGCCGACATAGTCGTTGGCGACGCCCTCGAGATCAATTGACAGGCCCCGCGTCAGGAAAGCGCCGAAGCTCTGCCCCCCGACGCCATGCGCCTGAATGGCTATGGTGTCCTCTGGCAGGCCGGCGTGGCCGTACTTCTTCGCCACGGTTCCAGCGAGCATCGCGCCGACGGTCCGGTTGACGTTCCGCACTTCCGTCCGGATGACGACCGGCTCGCGGCGTTCCAGCGCCGGCTCAGCTTCCGCGATCAGCTTCTGATCGAGCGCCTTGTCCAGTTGATGGTCCTGAATCTCGCAGTTGTAGGTGTTGACCCCAGCCGCCGCGGCCGGCTTGTAGATCAGACGCTTGAGGTCGACGCTATCGGCCTTCCAGTGGTCGATCGCATGGCGCATGTCGAGGAGTTCAGTCTTGCCGATCAACTCGTTGACGCTGCGCACGCCCAGTTTCGCCATCAGTTCCCGCATCTCCTCCGCCAGGAAGAAGAAATAGCTGATGACGTTCTCCGGGGTTCCGGTAAAGCGCTTCCGCAAGACCGGGTCCTGGGTGGCGACGCCGACGGGGCAGGTATTCAGATGACACTTGCGCATCATGATGCAGCCCATGGCGATCAGGGGCGCCGTCGCGAAGCCGAACTCGTCCGCGCCCAGGATGGCGCCGATGACCACGTCCCGGCCGGTGCGCAGACCGCCGTCGACTTGAACCGCGATCCGCCCGCGCAGACCGTTCAGCACTAGCGTCTGATGGGTTTCGGCAAGGCCGATTTCCCAGGGGCTGCCGGCATGGGTGAGGGAGGTAATCGGACTGGCGCCGGTGCCGCCCTCGAAGCCTGAGATTGTGACATGATCGGCGCGGGCCTTGGAAACGCCGGCGGCGACCGTGCCGACGCCCACTTCCGACACTAATTTGACGCTGATGCGCGCACTTGGGTTGGCATTCTTCAGGTCGTGAATGAGCTGCGCCAGATCCTCGATCGAGTAGATGTCATGATGCGGCGGCGGCGAGATCAGGCCGACGCCCGGCGTCGAATGGCGAACCTTCGCGATATTCCGGTCGACCTTGTGGCCAGGCAATTGGCCGCCTTCGCCTGGCTTCGCGCCTTGAGCCATCTTGATCTGGATGTCGTCCGCATTGGCCAGATACTCGGCCGTAACGCCAAAGCGGCCCGACGCGACCTGCTTGATCCGGCTGCGCATGCTGTCGCCGTTCGGCAGCGGCACAAACCGGTCGGGCTCCTCGCCGCCTTCGCCGGTGTTCGAGCGGCCGCCGATCCGGTTCATCGCGATCGCCAGCGTCGTGTGCGCTTCCCGGCTGATCGAGCCGAACGACATGGCGCCCGTCGAGAACCGTTTGACGATTTCGCTCGCCGGCTCGACCTCGGCCAAAGGCACGGCCGACGGCACGAACTTGAAATCGAACAAGCCGCGCAAGGTTAACAGATTACGGCTCTGCTCGTTGATCGAATTGGCGAATGTCGCATACTCGTTCGAGAGATTGCCGCGCACGGCATGTTGCAGGGCCCGGACGCTGGCCGGATTCCAGGCATGGCGCTCGCCGCGGAGCCGGAAGGCATACTCGCCGCCGACATCCAGCATGCTGGCGAGCGTCGGGTCGTCGCTGAAGGCCTGAGCGTGACGCTCGACCGTCTCGCGCGCGACATCGTCGATATCGATGCCCTCGACCATGGATGCCGTGCCGGTGAAGTATTCCTCGACCAATGCGCTCGACAGGCCGATGGCGTCGAAGATCTGCGCGCCGCAGTATGACTGGTAGGTGGAAATGCCCATCTTGGACATCACCTTCAGAATGCCCTTGTTCAAGGCCTTGATGTAGTTTTTGAACGCCGTCGCTTCGTCGATGCCGTCGGGCAGTTCCGGCAGCCGTTCGCGGATCGTTTCGAAGGCGAGATAGGGGTTGATCGCCTCGGCGCCGTAACCTGCGAGGACGCACATGTGATGCACTTCGCGCGCTTCGCCGGTCTCGATCACCAGGCCGGTTTCCGTGCGCAGACCCTGGCGGATCAAGTGATGATGCACGGCCGAGCAGGCCAGCAAGGCTGGGATAGGAATCCGCCCGGCATTCATCTGCCGGTCGGAGATGATAAGGATGTTCTGATGATCCTCGGCGACCGCCTTTTCCGCTTCAAGTTGCAGGCGCCGCACGGCCTTGGCCAGGCCTTCCAGGCCTTCTTCCGCGGGCCAGCAAGCGTCCAAGGTTGCGGTCCGGAACGCTTCGCCGACCAGGTCGGTCACGTGGCGGATCTTCTCCAGTTCCTCATTGGTGAGGATCGGCTGCTTGACCTCCAGGCGCCAATGGGTGTCCTCGATCTCTTCCGCTGTCTCGAACAGGTTCGGGCGCGGGCCGATCATCGAGACCAGCGACATCACCAATTCCTCGCGGATCGGATCGATCGGCGGATTGGTGACCTGGGCGAAGTTCTGCTTGAAATAGGTGTAGAGCAGCTTCGACTTGTCGGAGAGCACCGAAATCGGCGTATCCTTGCCCATCGAGCCGATGGGATCGTCGCCGGTGACAGCCATCGGCTCCAGGAAGAACTTGATGTCTTCCTGCGTGTAGCCGAACGCCTGCTGGCGATCCAGAAGCGGCACGTTGGAGATCGGCGTCTTCGCTTCGACATTGTCCAGATCGGCCAGCCGGAACTGCGTCTTGGCGAGAATCTTGCGGTAGTCCTTGGCGTCGGCGAGGCTGGTTTTCAACTCCTCGTCCTGGATGATCCGGCCTTCCTCAAGGTCGATCAGGAACATCTTGCCCGGCTGCAGGCGCCATTGCTGCACGATCCGCTCCGGCGGAATGTCCAGAACGCCGACTTCAGACGCCATCACAACCTGATCGTCGGTCGTCACCAGATAGCGGGCGGGGCGGAGACCGTTACGGTCGAGCGTCGCGCCGATCTGACGGCCGTCGGAGAACGCGACGGCGGCGGGTCCGTCCCACGGCTCCATGGTCGCGGCATAGTATTCGTAGAAGGCGCGGCGCTTCTCGTCCATCAGCGGGTTGCCTGCCCAGGCTTCAGGGATCAGCACCATCATGGCGTGGGCGAGGGAGTATCCGCCAGTCACCAGAAGCTCCAACGCATTGTCAAAGCTGGCCGTGTCCGACTGGCCTTCGGCGATGATCGGCCAAAGCCGCTGGAGGTCCGGCCCGATCAGCTCGGACTTCATGGATTGCCGGCGGGCATTCATCCAGTTGACGTTGCCGCGCAGCGTATTGATTTCGCCGTTATGGCAAACCATCCGGTAAGGATGCGCCAGCCGCCAGGACGGGAAGGTGTTCGTCGAGAAACGCTGATGCACCAGCGCCAGCGCCGAAGTAAAGCGCTCGTCATTGAGATCGAGGAAATACTCGCCGACCTGCCCGGCCAGCAACATGCCCTTGTAGACGATCGTCCGGGTCGACAGAGAGCAGACGTAAAAGTCGTCCATGCCCGGCATAGCATCGGCGTTGATCTTCAGGGCTGACCGGCGCCGGGCGATAAAGCACCGCCGCTCGAACTCATCCTGCTCGATATCGAGGCCGGGATGCGCCAGGAACGCCTGCCGCACCTTGGGCTCCGTCGGCTTGACGCTGTAGCCGAGGCCGGCGCCATTGACCGGCACGGTGCGCCAGCCAAGCACTGTCAGCCCATGCTCCTTCGCCATGCTTTCGACGACGGCTTCGAGCGCTTCGCGCTCGCCGTCATTCTTTGGCATGAAAATTTGGGCGACCGCATAGGCGCCCGCCGCCGGCAGGTCGAAACCGAGATCGAGGCTGCGTAAGAATTCATCCGGAATCTGGCAGAGCAAGCCAGCGCCATCGCCGGCGAGGGGGTCCGCGCCGACCGCGCCGCGGTGATCCAGCTTCAGCAGGATCTCCAGGCCTTGCTGGACAATCTTATGCGATTTTCGGCCCTTGACGTCCGCGACGAAGCCGACGCCGCAGGCGTCATGCTCGTTTCGGGGATCGTACAGACCCTGGGCGCTGGGCGTCCTGGACATAGGGCGTCCTCCTCAATCGCAACGTTCAATCAATCGGCGGTCGCCGAACAGCCATCCCCACGCCGCGCGCTCAGGCGGAACTGCCCGTCGCGTCGATCCGTTTGAGGCTGTTCGATGCCCGCGGCTCCCCCGCCGCAGCCAATGCAGCGGGCGTTGTTCGAACTTTGGTCGAAAATCGCACGCACACCAGCCACAGCTTCATGGACTGCCTTGCCAGAGCGTCATCCAACCGCGAGGGAAGTCCGTTTTTAAAGGAATAGGTCGTTCAAGCCAAGCGATTCTGTTGTCGTCGCCCGAAGCCAGCGCGACGGTCAGCCTTCCATCATCCCGGCCGTGGTATAGCCGCCGTCCGCGGCATAGACCTGACCGGTCACGAAGCTCGCCTCGTCGGACGCCAGGAAGGCGGCCACAGCAGCGATTTCGTCAACTCGACCGAACCGTTGCTGGGGCATGCGCGCCATTACGCTTGGCGGTAAATCGGCGGTCTTCGTGACGCGCGTCCGGGTCGGCCCCGGCGCTACCGCGTTGACGTTGACGCCATGCTCCGCCAGCTCGATCGCCATGGTCTGGACCAGGTTGATCATGCCTGCCTTGCTGGCGCCATAAGCGGCGCGGCCACGCCCACCAAAGAGGCCGGAATTTGAGGCGACACAGACGATACGACCGCCATCGCCTTGCGCCACCATCTGTTTTGCCGCCGCCTGGGCAAAGTAGAAAGCGCCTTTCAAGTTGATTCCGATGACCCGCTCGAAGAATTCCGGCGTCATCTCGAGAAACGGCGCACGGTCGGTAATGCCGGCATTGCAGACCATGATATCGAGCCGTCCGTGGCGACCGACGGTTGCTTCAACCGCTTGTCTCGCGGCGGCAGGGTCGGCGACATCGCCCTGGATCGCCTGAGCCTGCCCGCCGGCATCGACGATTGCAGCGGCTGCTGCCGCGGCTGCATCCTGTTCACGGTCAACGATCGTCACGGCCGCGCCTTCGGCGGCCAGGCGGTTCGCGATGGCCTGACCGATGCCGTTCGCGCCGCCGGTGAGGATTGCGATCTTGTCGCCAAAACGCTTCATATTTGCGCCTCCTGCAAAGATTGTATGGGCCTGTCAGCCAATGTTCAGGCGCTTGGCCTCTTCGGCGAAAACGATCGCGACCCGCCCGATCGCCTGCCGGCCGAGCACCATCGCCATGGCGTCGCGAAATCCATCCAAGGGGAAGACGCCCGCGACTTCCGGCCGGATCAATCCAGCCGAATGCCAAGCAGCCAGTTGCTCCATCAGCGGGCGCAGACGCGGCTCGGACTCGTAGCGGGCATCGTGCGGACTCCAGCCCGTGTAATAGCCGAAATTCAGGCCGGTTACGGTGATGTTCTTCACGAGCAGGATGTTGGCCGGGATCGTCGGGATCGTGCCGCTCGCGAACCCGACCGGCATGATCCGGCTTTCGACCGCCATGCAGCGGAGGCTTTCCGCGAAGACCTCGCCGCCGACCGGGTCATAGACGGCGTTCACGCCCTTGCCGCCGGTGATGTCCAGCACGGCCTCGCGAAAGGCGGTTTCGCGATAATTGATGACATGGTCGGCGCCGTGCGCCTTGACGACCGCCATCTTGTCGGCCGACCCGACGGTCGCGATCACATTGGCGCCAAGGATCTTGCCGATTTCCACGGCGGCGATCCCGACGCCGCCAGCGGCGCCGTGGACCAGCAAGGTTTCGCCGGAGCGCACGTTCAGGAGATGCGGCCACGTCAAGGCCGCCGCCGACGTGCCATAGGAATTGGTCAGCGAGATCGCGGGCGCGAAGTCCATGCCGGCCGGCATCGGGTAGGCGTTGACTTCAAGCGCCGCGGCTTTCTCCGCGAGACCGCCCCAGTCGATCACGGCGAAGACCCGGTCGCCCGGCTTGAAGCGCGTCGCCTTGGGGCCGACGGCTTCGACTATGCCTGCGACTTCCGTGCCCGGCGTGAAGGGCCGGGGCGGCTTTCGTTGATATTTGCCCTGGACCACAAGGCTCGTCGCAAAACTGACGCCCGCCGCCTTGACCGCGATCCGCAGGCCCGCTTCCGGCGGGGCCGGGTCGGGCAGTTCGGCTATCTCCAGGTCATCGAATGGACGCCAGTCCCGGCAGTAAACAGCGCGCATGGGCTTATTGTCCCTTTCAGTAGCGAATGATCGCGGGTAAGCATGGATGGATGAAAGGCTATTTTGGCATCGGGGTCGAGGGGCTCTCCAAGCAGCGCAATCTGGGCGCGCTGATGCGGACGGCGCATGCCTTGGGGGCGCAGTTCCTGTTCACGGTCGGCGCGGACTTCACCCGCCGGGTCGAGCGGCAGAGCGATACCTCAAGCGCGACCGACATGCTGCCGATGTATGCATTCGACACGCTGGCCGATATGCGCCTGCCGGACGATTGCGCCATGGTCGGCATCGAGTTGACCGACGACGCGGTCGAGTTGCCGTCCTTCCGGCACCCGACCCGGGCGGCCTATGTGCTTGGGCCGGAACGGGCCAGCCTGTCGCCGGAAATGACCGAACGCTGCGCCTATGTCGTCAAGATTCCGACGCGGTTCTGCATCAATGTCGGCCTGGCAGGCGCGCTCGTCATGTATGACCGCATGCTCTCCATGGGGCGATTTGCCGAGCGGCCGGTGAAGGCTGGCGCGCCAGTGGAGATGCGCGCCCCCCACCGGCACGGCGGCCCGCGCCTCCGCCGCTCGAAGCGGCCGCCGGCCAGCCCGCTCTAGTCGGCGCCGGCGGGAGCTGGACCAGCGGTCGGGACGGTTTTCAGCGCAGCGACAAGGTCCTGAACGCCGCGGTTCGGCAAGGCGAGCGCCGCCAGCACCGCAATGACCGCGGCGCAGGCCATGGCGACGAAGGCATAAAAGAAGTCGCCGGTTCGATCGAACACAATGCCCATCAACGGAACTGCGATGACCGATGTGCCCAGAGACAAGCCGAAGCGGAAGCCGAATGCCGTGTTCACCCAGCGCTTTGGCACATACCGGGAGAAGAGGAAATCGGAGACCGGCTGATTGCCGACCGTGATCATGACGATCAGCCAGATCGCGAACAGCATCATCGCGTTGTGGGCGAAGGCCGCCAGGATGAGGGCAGGGGTCATCAGGCCATAAATTGCGATGAACAGCCATTTCAGCGGGAATCGATCCGCCAGCATCCCGCCAGCCAATTGCGCCAGCGCGCCGATGAAGAATATAACCGCCGCGACCGTGCCGGCGTTCTCGGCGCCCTCGATCCAGTCGACGCGCGCTTCGAGGATTTTCGGCAGGCCGATCGTCATGCACTGGAAGACTAGCCCGGCGCCAAGCGTCATCAGCGACAGCGCGCCCATGATCTGGATGAACCGGCCGAGGCCGAATTCGCGCACCATGTCTCCCAGGCCTTCCTTGTTCTTAGAGCCGCTGGAGAGCAGGCGCCGCGCGGCATTGGTCTCGGACGCCAAGCCGCCGAACCGGAAGGCGAACCAGGTCCCGAGCGCCACGCTGATCGCCCCTGGCACGATATAGGCGTAGCGCCAGCCCGCGAGCCAGATCATCAAAGCCGCGACGCCACTCGCCATCGCCATGCCATAGCTGCCGAAGATGCCGTTCAAGCCCAGCATCCGGCCGCTCTTGGCGCCGGCGATGCGCATCACCATCGGAATGCCGACAGGATGATAGATTGAGGCGAACAGGCCGATCAACGACAGGCAGATAAACAATTGCGTCGGCGTCGTCGCAAGCCCGGCGCCCATGGTCGCAAGCCCGATTCCGACTAGGAATACAACCATCATCCAGATGTCGGACCACCGGTCGGCCAACCAGCCTGCAAGAGGCGCGCCCGCGCCGAACAGCACGTAACCCAGCCAGGCGAGTTGCATGCTTTCGCCGAAGGTCAGCCCGAACTCGCGCTCGACCTCAAGGACGACGACAGCGAACAGCAATGTGAACATGTGGTCGAAGGAATGGCCGATGCACAGAAACGGCATCGGGCCACGGAAGAACGGAGACATGTCGGACGCCCTTGCTGGGGATGAAGCGGCGGAAGGGTACGACCGTTCCCGACGCCGCGTCGAGTGGTCCGGTTTCGCGCGGCGGCGCCGGTCCACTTCATGGAAAAAGGGGCCGCTCCGGACTGGAGCGACCCCTGATCCTAAGTCAGGTCGGAGCGTGAAAGCCTAGAGGTTTTTCGCGCGCCATTCGTCCCAGAACTCAAGCCACTTGTCGTCGCCGACCTTGTTGCCCTTGTCCTTCTCGGCGATCTGGTACTCCGTGAACGCGGCCTGCGCCAGATCCCAGTTCTCCAGAACACTGTTCAGGCGGGCAAGGCGCTTGTCCTGCCATGCCTGATCCTCGGCGCGCCACCAGCCTTTTTCCTTCATGTACTGAATGGTGCCGTCATGGGCCGGCGCATCGTAGGGCGGGCGTCCGGAATTTTCGACTTTCCAGTTGAAGGACGACGCGGTGGTCTTGCTGTAGGCGTCGAACGCGACGTCAAGGCCCTTGATCATCTGATAGGCCGTGTCGGTCGAGGTCGATGCAGCATAGGTGGTGATCATCGGATAGCGATATCCGACCAGCCAAACCGGGTTCTCTTTCGAAACGGCGGCGCCTTGCGTTTCCTGCGCAGGCGCTGCGAACGAAACGACATCGGTCACGTTCTTCCAGCCTTCCTTGTCTTCAGGCGGGAACGGCGGCCAGATCAGGCCGCGCGGGCTGGCTTCGATTTCGCGCATGTTCGCCGAAGTCGTCACGCTGCCGAAAGCGTCAAGCTGACCGGCGATGACCGCGGTCTTCATCGCGCCATAGCTGCCGAACCAGACCACCTGGATGTCAGCCTGGGTCAAGCCGCCGAACGCCAGATAGGCGTCGTTCTTGACGTTGACCGAGGGATTGCCCTTGACGTAGCCGATACGCTTGCCCTTCAGGTCCGAAATCGACTTCACGCCGATATCGCCGGCGACGGCGAGGCCGACGGTCGCGATGCGGCCGGAAATGATCCGGATATCCTGCGGGCCCCATTCCGGCACGGCGAAGTCATAGCTGCCTTCTGCGGCGAAGAAAGCTTCGTTCGCCAGGAAGCCGAACTGCGCCTTGCCGGTCACGAGCGGCAGCATGCGGCCGATCGAGGTGCCTGACGGAATGATGCGGACGCGAGCCCGGAACTGCTGCTGGAACGCGTTGGCGATGCCGGCGGCTTCAGCATACCCGGACGAACCGAGGTCATAGGCGGTCCAGACATTGGATGCCGGCAGTTTAGGGGCGTGGGTGTCGGCCGATGCGACGCCGGTTAATGCCAGCGCCGAGGCGCTGGCGAGCAATGCTACGATTTTGCGGGTCATATAGATCCTCCCGGAATGCTATTGATAGATCGTCCTTCCAACGGCGGAACGCCGCATCGGGCCGTATCGTCGAAGCGTGACATGGTTGCCGCGCGTGCCAACAGGATGGCGCATTGAGCAGAATTCGTCACGGAGAATCTTTTTTGCGCTGGCGCCATGCCGCTCAAGACGAAGCCTGCCTCAGGCAGAATCACCGAAGACTGGATAATCGATAGATATCATAAATGTAGCCCATGGAACGCCCGCTCGCCTGAGCGCGGCATGCTCTATCCGGCGAGGCCAAGCGCCGTGACGATGTGCTTGAGCGCTATCACCGCGAGAATCGACAGGATGACCTTGCGGAACAGGTCTGGTGAAATCACCCGGCGCAATCTGGCCCCAGTCCAGACCCCGGCAAAGCCAGGCAGGATGGCGGCGATAGAGGCAATCGCGACCCAGCCCGGCAATGCGCCGAGGCTGGCATAGGACAGGCCAAGCCCCGTTGAGGCGATCAGCAGCAGCACGCCCATCGCCCAGACGAAACTGTCCTTCGCAAGGTTGAGCGACAGCGTGTAGATCGCCAGCACCGGGCCGAATACGCCCGTCATGCCGCCAATCACGCCAGTTCCGCCGCCGGCCGCCAAGCCCATGACGCCGCGGCCTCGGGCTGGAATATTGGGCTTGTAGCCGCTGAAACTGAAGATGACGAAACCCAGAATGACAGCGCCCATGACGCCGACCATGGCCTTGGGGTCGATCGATACGGCGATCAGGGCGCCGGCGAAGGTGCCGACGACCAAGCCAACGACGATGGGCGCGATCTCGCCCATGGGCAGGCGCGATGCCCGGGTCTCCAGGATCTGATAGATGTTCGTCGCGATCGCCGGTCCGACGATCATCGGCGTGGCGTCCCGCACGTCGATGCCGAAGGTCAGGATCGGGATGGCGACCAGCGGCAGGCCAATGCCCGCAACGCCTTTGACGAGACTGCCGAGGAAGAACGCAAGCGCAATCAACGCTGCAATTTCAGGTTCAATTGACACGAATTGGGGATCCGGATCCTGGACTGGGTCAGCCAGTTCATATCAGGCTCCGGCGGAAAAGGCGCTAGATGGATAGTTCCTCGACGTCCGCCTTCGACTGCGCCGCCGCCGGAAGATCGCTCGCGCGCCGCAGGGGGCCGGCATAGTCGGCTCGCTTGTTCCGTCGGCGACACGGGCCGACATAGGTCGCAGCTCGCACAAATGGATGATTGGAATCGATCAGAGACTGGATGCGTTGATACAGCGTGAGGACAGTTACAGGCTTGAACAGAAATTCATTGACCCCCGCGTCGCGCGCCTCGACGACGCGCGCAGCCTCGGAATAGGCCGAGGTCATGATAACCGCGATCTCGTTGTCGGGGCTATCTGGCGACCGCCGCAACCAGCGGGTCAAGTCGATGCCGCTGCCTGGCGCCATCTTGAAGTCAGTAATGACAATGTCCGGCTTGAATTTGATGATACGTTGCTTCGCAGCTTCGCCGTTCGGCGCCACAGCGATGACCTTCACGCCAAGCCCTGTCAGCAGGCTGCGAAACAGCGTTGCAATCGCGACATTATCTTCCGCGATCAAGAAACGTAGTCGGCTGATGTCATAGCTCATATCACGGCGGCTCCAGGGCGTGTCTTCATGTGAAATCTCGCATGGCGCGTCTTAACGGCCGCTAAAAATCCACAGTTTCAGGCCCTGGAGCGGCCCATATGTTCGCCGCCATCGACCAGCAGGGTCTCGCCAGTGACAGCCTCGCTTTCGATCAGGAACAAGACCGCCCGCGCAATTTCGGCGGGCGAGGCGCCGCGTCCGAGCGGGGCGCCGGCCTGGATCTCCTGAAATTTCTCGTCCGACATGCCGGGCGGCGCGAGCGTCATCCCGAGCGCGACTCCATTAACGCGGATCCCCGGCGCCAGGGCGCGTGCGAGCACATGGGTCAGGCCCAGAAGCGCATGCTTGCTGATCGTGTAACTGAAGAACGCGGCGTCCGGATTGAACGACTTCTGATCCAGCAAGTTCACAATGACGCCGCGGGTGAGCTTCGGGCGCTGCGCCGCCAGGCCCTGGGCGAGCAGGGCCGGGGCGCGCACATGGATCGCCATGTTCCGGTCGAAGTCGTCGCTCTTAAAGGTCCTGGGCCGGTCATAGGCGAAGATCGAAGCGTTGTTGACCAAGCAGTCGATGGGCATGCCGATCGCCGCGCTGGCGCGCGCTATCAACCCGGCCGCGGCGTCGGCGTCGGCGAGGTCCGCCGTGACAGCGACCGCACGGCCGCCCAAGCCTTCGATGGCGCGGACCGTCAAGGCGGCGTCATCGGCAGAATGATTGAAATGCACTACGACGGGGCGGCCCGCGCGAGCCAGGGTCAAGGCGATCTCGCGCCCGATCCGGCGCGCGCCGCCCGTCACCATCGCCGCGCCAGTTGGAAGCCTATCGTCCGCTTTCGGCATAATTTTAGCTAATTCCTTCAAGTCTTTGATTTAATCTAATTTTACAAAAAGGCAAATCGCATTCCTAAACGCGACTTTCAGGGCGCGCGACGATACTCAAATCTCACGATAGGGTCCCACAACCGGGGACGCCAGTCTTGGGAGAGAGAGATGGGAAGCAGCGCTATTGGGCTGGAACACGTCGTCGCCAACTCATTGTCGAGCTTGAGCTTCAGCGGGTTCACATTGTTCATATTTCTGGTGATCGGCAGCGCGGTCTGGTGTGCGGTGCCGCTCGTGCTGATGGCGATGTCGCGTCGCATCAAGACGATGGAGCGCGTCATTGCGGAAAATTCCTCGATCCTCGGGAATGACGTTCGCAGGATTTCGGACATTTTGCTGCTCGATCGGATGCAGGCCGGCCATCGACCGGCGCAAGCCGCGCCTGCGGCGCCGCCGGAGCCAGCCGCGAACGATCATCGTTCAGCGCCGCTCGCCGATTTCCGGACAATGGCCGAGACGATCGCCGAGCCGAAGCCTGCCGCGCCGCGCTTCATCCCCGGTCGCCAGCAGGCAATGCGGGTTCACGCAAACTGACGCTAGTCAGACGATCATGCCTTGGGAGGGGCAGATATCATGTCGAAACCTGATTCGGTCGAAACGTTCAAGGGCCGCGACGCCAAGCTGATCCATGCCGGCGAATGGACCGATTGCCGGCTGGCAGAGCTGACGCCGCGCCAGATCCTGGTCGATCTTGAGGTATCGTTGGCGATCGGCGCCCAGGTCGTCGCTTGTATCGCGGAAGTCGGGGCGTTTCCTGGAACCGTGGAAAGCGCGGCGGAAGGCCGCTGTACGATTCTGTTCAAGCGCTCGGCGGGCCTGTCGGGCGAACAGTTGACCGCTGCCTACAAGCGGCTCAAGCACTAAAAGCGTTGTTGAAGGGGGAGCGACGTCTCCGGCGGAATGTTCTGATCGCGATGGAGGAGCCGAAGGCCAGCAGGCCGAAGGCGCCTCCCAGGCCGGAAGCGACGCCGCCCGCCACTTCGGGCGGCGCGTTCACGGCGGCGGCCCAGAGGCCGACGGCGATGCCTGTAAGTATCGAAGCTGTCGCCCCTAATCCTGCGGACCTGACAAACATTTTCTGCTCCTTGGGCCGTTCCGTGGCCTACAAGAGCAAGATGCCGGGCATTTTCGCTAAACGCTTTTGGGAAAAGGGCTTAGCAATTTCTCGCGGCGGTCAGATGGGGCTTCTCCGTGCCCGCCAGACCCGCGTGGCAGTGATGTCGGCCTTCTCCAGTTCAAGCGGCGTCACGGCCTGATACTCGGCCACGACATCCAGGCCATGCCGCGGAAAATAGGCTCGTCCCGGATCGCCGATCAGCACCGTCTCAGCCTCCTGGCTTGCCGCGAAAAGCCAAGCGCTTGACGGATCGGCCTGACGGCGGTCGTAGCAGACATCGCCCGCCAGAATGATGTCGAAGGCCCCCGGATCGAGGCTGATCGCATCGCCGACAAAAGGCGTGGGCGCGCAGCCGTTGGCTTCACCGTTCAACGTCGCCGCGACCGCGGCCAGGGGGTCGAGGTCGGCCGCCGTCGCTGTCCGGGCGCCGGCGAGCAGCGCTGCGATCGCCACCAGCCCGGAGCCTGAGCCGAAATCCAGCGTCCGCTTGCCCGCGACCGTTTCCGGCCGGTCCAGGATGTACCGCGCCAGAGCTTGCCCGCCGGCCCAGGGGAAGGCCCAGAAGGGCGGTTGCAAACCGACTTCCTCGAGAAAATTCTCACTAGCCTCCCAAAGCGCCGTCGCCTCGGCCGCGGTCCAGAGGCGGATCTCCGGGATGAGGGGCGGGGCCTGCAAGATCGTGTGCGATCGGATGAAGCGCGCGGCGTCGGCGGGCTTCAGCTTCAAGCGCCGAATGCCGTCGCCAGGCCGAACGCCGCGAGCAGCAGGAAACCGACGTCGCGATTGCTCTTGAAGGTGTTGAGGCAGTCGGACGGATCGTCGAGATCGACCTCCGTCGCCTGGCGCATCAGATGCCAGGCCGCTGCGCCGACGCCGATCACGAAGGTCCAGTGCAGCCCGACGCTGAAGCCCGCGAACAGGATCCAGCCGATCATGCTGGCGTAGAAGGCGCCGATCCAACGGCGGCTGCCGTCCTGGAACAGGCGCGCGGTCGACTTGACGCCGACGAGAGCGTCGTCTTCCTTATCCTGGTGCGCATAAATTGTGTCGTAGCCAAGCGTCCAGAAGATTCCCGCGATATACAGCAGGATCGGCGCGAGCGGCAGCGTGTCCGCGACCGCCGTCCACCCGACCAAAGCCCCCCAGTTGAACGTCAGCCCAAGGAAGAGTTGCGGCCACCAGGTGATCCGCTTCATGAAAGGATAGATAACGATCAATGGCAGTGAGGCTAGGCCAACCGCAATCGTCAGTGCATTGAATTGAAAGAGGACTGTCGCCCCAAGCGCCATCAGCCCAGCCAGAAAGACGAGGGCCTGGCGCACGCTGACCTGACCGGATGGAATCGGCCGCAAGGCGGTGCGCGCGACCTTGCCGTCGAAATTGCGGTCGGCGATATCATTGATTGTGCACCCGGCCCCGCGCATCAGGAGAGCGCCCACGGCGAAGAGGGCGCCGTCGAGGAAGATGCTCCACGTCAACGGCGCCGCGCCGGCCGCGACCGCGAACGCCAAGCCGAGCCAGCAGGGCAGCAGCAACAGCCATGCGCCGATTGGCCGGTCCAATCGGGCGAGCCGTGCGTAGGGCCGCCAGGACGCGGGTAGCAGCCGCAGGATGGAGCTGCCTTCGACAATGTCGCTTGCGCTTGCTTGCCCGTCCGCCGATATCTCGGCGGCGGCGTCATCCCTGGATCCGTCGTTCGAAGGTTCGCTCATCCGGATGTTTGACCATGCCTGACACAGAACTGCCAGCGACATATCGGGCGCCGCGCCTGTTTGTCGAGGCGCCGCTTGCCGCTGGCGCGGTGCTGCCGCTCTCACGGGAACAAGCGCGCTACCTGTTCGCGGTCCTGCGCCGCAAGCCCGACGCGGCGGTCCTGCTGTTCAATGGGCGGGACGGGGAATGGGCGGCCTTTCTCAGGCAAACCGGGCGCGATGCCGGCCTTCTGGAGCTCGCTGGCCAGACCCGCCCGCCCGCGACTCACGCAGGTCCATGGCTGCTGTTCGCGGCGATCAAGCGCACGCCGACCGAACTGATAGTCGAGAAGGCGACCGAGCTTGGAGTCAGCCGCTTGCTGCCGGTGCGCACGGAGCGGTCGAACCAGGACCGCATCAATCACGATCGCTTGACCCGGATCGCCATCGAAGCGGCCGAACAATCGGAGCGTCTGGACGTGCCGGCGATCGAGGCGCTACAGCCGTTGCCGGACGCTTTGGCGGATTGGCCCCGTGATCGCCTGCTGATTGTCGGCGATGAAACCGGGACCGCGCCGCCGATGCGCGAGGCGCTGACAGGCGCGCGTCCCGGCCCGTTCGGATTACTCGTTGGACCCGAAGGCGGCTTTGCGCAGGGTGAGCTTGACGGTCTCGGTCAGTTGGATTTTGTTGCAAAGGTTGGGTTCGGGCCGCGGGTGCTTCGGGCTGAAACTGCGGCTTTGGTCGGGCTCGCGCTCGGGCAGGCGATTTTGGGCGATTTCGCGAAGGCGCGCCCGGTCACACGGTAAGGATACAAGATGGCGGCGCCACCAAGTTCGGGCGGAGTTCCGATCACCTCGAAGCGGCAGATGATCGAATGGATGGAGGTCGGGTCGAAGCCGAAGTCCCAATGGCGGATCGGCACGGAACACGAAAAATTCGTCTACCGCCTCGCGGATCATACCCGCGTCCCCTATGACGGCCCGGACGGCATCGGCATTCTGCTGAATACGATCGCGGACCGGTATGGCTGGACGAAGATCCAGGAATCCGGCGCCACGATCGCGCTCAGCCGCGACGACTGCAATATCAGCCTGGAGCCGGGCGGGCAGTTCGAACTGTCGGGCGCGCCGCTGGAAACCCTGCATCAGACCTGCGCCGAGGCCAACGACCACCTGGTCGAAGCTCGCGCGGTCTGCGCTGACCTTGGTCTTGGCATGCTGGGCGTCGGCTTCGACCCCGAAGGCCGGCAGGAAGACATGCCGTGGATGCCGAAGGGCCGGTACAATGTCATGCGGAACTACATGCCGAAGGTCGGCGGCCGCGGCCTCGACATGATGACGCGGACCTGCACCATCCAGACTAACCTGGATTTCGGCAGCGAAGCCGACATGGTCGAGAAATTTCGGGTCTCGCTGGCGCTGCAGCCGCTCGCGACCGCGCTGTTCGCGAACTCGCCGTTCGTCGAGGGCAAGCCGACAGGCCGCGTCAGCGAGCGCTCGTTTGTCTGGACCGATGTCGATCCCGACCGATGCGGCATGCTCGATTTCGTCTTCGAGGACGGTTTCGGATTCGAGCGGTATGTCGACTATCTGCTCGATACGCCGATGTATTTCGTCTACCGGGACGGCAAATACATTGACGTCGCGGGCGAAAGCTTTCGCGCCTTCATCGAGGGCAAGTTGCCACAACTGCCGGGCGAGACGCCGCATATGGGCGACTGGGGCGACCATGTTACGACGTCGTTCCCGGAAGTGCGCTTGAAACGGTTCCTTGAAATGCGCGGCGCCGATGGCGGACCCTGGTCCAGCATTTGCGCGCTTTCGGCATTCTGGACCGGGATCCTGTACGACGATGCAGCCCAGAAGGCGGCTTTGGCCCTGACGCGCAAATGGTCGGCCGCGGACATGCAGAGTTTGCGCGACGCGGCAGCGATCGACGGCCTTCGCGCGACCATCGCCGGACGGACCTTGCGGGACGTCGCCAAGGACGTGCTGGCGATCGCCAGGGATGGGTTGAACGCCCGCAATCGCCAGGATTCCAGCGGCGACAATGAAGCGCACTTCCTAGCGACCCTTGATGATATCGCGGCTAGCGGCCAGACCCCGGCGGACGAAAAGCTGGCCCTGTATCACGGCGAATGGGGCGGCTCCGTCAAGCCGATCTATGCAAGGTACGCTTACTGAAGGGCGCTGTAACAAGACTGTCATGCGCCCGTCCTATCACGACCCCGAAATAGGACGGGACCGAGGAGTAGAGCGCGATGCGGATCGGCATCAACGGCTTCGGCCGAATGGGGCGCCTTGTGCTGCGGTCATTGTGGGGGCGGGCAGGCTTGACGGTCGTCGGCGTCAATGAAATCGCGGGCGACGCGGCGCTCTCGGCGCATCTGCTGACGTTCGATTCAGTGCACGGCCGCTGGGATCGGGAAGTTTCCGCCGGCGACGGGCATATGCTTGTCGACGGCGCGCCCATCGCCTATGCCAATTCGGCGACGATCGCAGGCGCCCCCTGGGCCGAGTGGGGCTGCGATATCGTGCTCGAATGCACCGGCGTCTTCAAGGACGCAGCGACTTTGGCCGCTTATCGCGAAGCTGGGGTCAAGACCGTCATTGTCGCGGCGCCCGTCAAGACCGACGCGCTGAACATCGTCTATGGGATCAACCACCTGGATTGTCTTGGCGACCGGCCCTGGCTGTTGACCGCGGCCAGTTGCACCACGAACTGCCTGGCGCCCATCGTTCAGGTCGTGCATGAGCTTTGCGGCATCCGCCATGGCTCGATCACCACCATCCATGACGTGACCAATACCCAGCGCATGGTCGACAAGGCGCACAAGGATTGGCGGCGCGCGCGCTCGGCCTTGAGCTCCCTGATTCCGACCTCCACGGGGTCGGCCAAAGCGATCGGGCTGATCTTTCCGGAGTTGGAAGGCCGCTTGAACGGCATGGCGATCCGGGTGCCGCTGTTGAATGCGTCAATCGTCGACGCAGTGTTTGAGGTGAGCCGGCCGACGACGGCGGCTGAAGTCAATGCGGCCTTCGCCGCCGCGGCCGCCGGTTCGCTCGACGGCATTCTCGGCTATGAGGAACGGCCGTTGGTGTCCGTCGACTTCCTGAACGATCCCCGGTCCAGCATTGTCGACGCCTTGTCGACCATGGTGATCAACGAGACCCAGGTCAAAGTCATCGCCTGGTACGATAACGAGTGGGGTTACGTGAACCGCATGGCGGACCTTGCGGCGTTTGTGGCGGCGGTCGATTAGGCCATGGCAGAGCGCGCGCAGGGCTTCGGGGCCTATCTCGTCGTAACAGCGGCCTATTGGGCGTTCATGCTGACGGACGGGGCGCTGCGTATGCTCGTCCTGCTGCATTTCCACGAACTGGGCTTCGGCCCGATCCAACTGGCCTATCTGTTCCTGCTGTATGAATTCATGGGCGTCGTGACCAACCTGTCGGCTGGATGGGTCGCGGCGCGCTTCGGGCTGACGCGCACGCTTTATGCGGGACTGGCGCTCCAGGTCGTGGCGCTCGCGATGCTCGCCCGCCTCGACGCAGGCTGGAGCATGACGATTTCGGTGCTGTTCGTGATGACCGCCCAGGGCCTGTCGGGCGTCGCCAAGGACCTCACCAAGATGAGCGCCAAGAGCGCGGTCAAGGTGCTGACGCCGGGCAATGCCGAGGGGCAGTTGTTCCGGTGGGTCGCCCTGCTGACCGGATCGAAGAACGCCGTCAAAGGCCTCGGCTTCCTCGCGGGCGCCGCGGCGCTTTCGGTCTTCGGCTTTGAGGCGTCGGTGATCGGCATGGCGGCGATGCTCGGGCTTATCCTTCTCGGCGCATTGCTGCTGATGCCGGCCGGCCTCCCGGCCGGCCGGAAATCCGCGAAATTTCAGGAAGTGCTCTCGAAGGATCCCGATATCAACCGCTTGTCGGCAGCGCGGTTCTTCCTGTTCGGCGCGCGCGATGTGTGGTTCGTCGTCGGCATACCGATCTATTTTCACTCTGTCTTCTCCGACGGCACGCCAGAGGGCGCCCGTGAGGCGTTCTTCCTGGTCGGCGGGTTCATGGCGATCTGGATCATCGGCTATGGCATCGTGCAAGCCTCCGCGCCGAAGCTTCTCCGCGCCAAGGGCAAGCCGCTAGGGGACATCGTGCGGCTCGCGCGGTTCTGGGTCGGGGTTCTGACATTGGCGCCAGCAACGCTCGCCGTGCTGGCATGGACGGCCGACGGGGCCTACTGGCTCACGGCGGCCCTGATCGTCGGGCTGCTGATCTTCGGCGCGACCTTCGCCCTGAATTCGGCGCTCCACTCCTACCTGATCCTGGCGTTCTCGAAGTCCGAGCGGGTCACCATGGACGTCGGTTTCTACTACATGGCGAATGCGGCGGGGCGGTTGGCGGGGACGTTGCTTTCGGGCGTCAGTTACAGCTTGGGCGGTCTCGTCGCCTGCCTCGGCGTCGCGGCGGCAATGGCGGCGGCGAGCTGGGCGATGGCGTCGATCCTGAGCAGCCGCCGGAACGCCGCTCAAAGGGCATCCGGACTTTAAGCTATGCCGTTGTAACTCCCGTCACACGCGAATCCTGCCTCGCAGGCCATATTCAAAGCACTAGCGGTAAGGGTGTTATACCAATTTGCATTGATCAGAACCCGTGAGCCCATTGCCGACATCCGATGC
>ERZ888423.172-NODE-172-length-69763-cov-16.119039_pt1 | contig 69763 bp, 77 predicted proteins | sample MGYA00520523_ERZ888423 | MGnify/ENA primary metagenome ERZ888423 (study PRJEB32303, sample SAMEA104408611) | aquatic metagenome | biome: Brackish water; feature: Pelagic; material: water | place: Baltic Sea | collected 2014-06-08T10:24:00 | depth 30,27 m ... | reverse complement strand
ACACCTCACCGAAGTGACCCGGCATGATGCGTCTAGCAGGGTACAACGAGGATGGACCCGGCACACAACCCAGCCGATGACCCCGAGGAAGGACACCGACAGTGGCGGATTCGTCGTTCGACATCGTCAGCAAGGTCGACCGCCAGGAGGTCGACAACGCCCTGAACCAGGCGGCCAAGGAACTGTCCACCCGGTTCGACTTCCGCGGCACCGACACCACCATCGAGTGGAAGGGCGAGGAGGGCATCGAGATCGTCTCCTCGACCGAGGAACGAGCCAAGGCCGCCGTTGACGTCTTCAAGGAGAAGCTGGTCCGCCGCGACATCTCCATGAAGGCCTTCGACGCCGGCGACCCGCAACCGTCGGGCAAGACCTACCGGGTCAGCGGCACCCTCAAGCAAGGCATCAGCAGCGAGAACGCCAAAAAGGTCACCAAGCTGATCCGCGACGAGGGCCCCAAGGGCGTCAAGGCCCAGATTCAGGGCGAGGAGATCCGGGTGAGCTCCAAGAAGCGCGACGATCTTCAACAGGTCATCGCCCTGCTCAAGGGTTCCGACCTCGACGTCGCCCTGCAGTTCGTCAACTACCGCTGAGCTCTGGCCGAGTGGCCGGGGAACTGCCTATGGTGGTGGGCATGACCGTTACCCCGGAGACCGCGAACGTCCCTATCGAGTCCGGCGGCGACGTTCTCGACATCGTCATCATCGGCGCCGGTATCTCCGGAATCGGCGCGGCCTACCATCTCGGACAGCAGACCCCCGGAGCTCGCTACGTCGTCCTGGAGCGCCGCGAACGCATCGGCGGCACCTGGGACCTGTTCAGCTACCCCGGGGTGCGCTCGGATTCCTCGATCTTCACGCTGAGCTGGCCGTGGGAGCCGTGGCGGGGCAAGGAGTACGTCGCCGACGGCGATCAGATCCGCGACTACATGGAAGACACCGCCCGCAAGCACGGGATCTACCCGCACATCCACTTCGGCACCGAGGTGCAGTCCGCGGACTGGAATTCGGCCACCGACACCTGGACCACCCACGTCACCGAGGACGGCCGACCGAAGATCTACCGCAGTCGCTTCGTCTTCTTCGGTTCGGGCTACTACAACTACGACAAGCCCTACAGCCCGGACTTCCCGGGCTCAGCCGACTTCGCCGGCACGCTGGTGCACCCGCAGTTCTGGCCGAATGACCTCGATTACACCGGCAAGAAGATCGTCGTCATCGGCTCAGGGGCCACCGCGGTCTCGATGGTGCCCGCGCTCGCCCGCAAAGCGGCCAAGGTCACCATGCTGCAGCGGTCACCGGGCTATCTGTTCTCGATGCCGCGGGTGAACCCCGTCTACGCCGCGCTGCGCACAGTGCTCCCGAAACAGGCCTCCTACAGCATCATTCGCTCCGCTGCGCTGGTCTTCGAGAAGGTGCTCTGGGTGATCGCCCGCCGTTTTCCAAATGCGGTGCGCGGGTTCGTGCGCCGACAGAACGTCAGCCTCCTGCCGCAGGGCTATCCGGTTGACGTCGACTTCAAGCCGAACTACAACCCGTGGGACGAACGGATGTGTCTGGTCGCCGACGGCGACGTGTTCACCGAGATCGCCAAGGGCCGCCTCGAGGTCATCACCGATCACATCGACCACTTCGACGCCGAGGGCATCACGTGCAAGTCCGGCAAGCACCTCGACGCCGACATCATCGTCACCGCCACCGGCCTGCAACTGCAGGCCCTCGGTGGGGTGCGGGTCAGCGTGGACGGCACCGAGGTCAAGCCACAGGAACGGTTCTCCTATAAGGCGCACATGCTCGACGACGTGCCGAACCTGTTCTGGTGCATCGGCTACACCAATGCCTCATGGACGCTGCGCGCGGACATGACCGCCCGGGCCACGGCCAAACTGATCGGGTATATGAAGGCCAACGGCTACACCCACGCCTATCCGCACCTGGGCCCGGAACCGATCGCCGAGAAGCCCACCTGGGATCTGCAGGCCGGTTACGTGCGGCGCAGCCTCAATGCGCTGCCCAAATCCGGTGCCAAGCGGCCGTGGGTGGTGCGCCAGGACTTCCTCGCCGACGCGATCGACTTCCGCTTCCGGGACAAGATCGACGAGGACATGGTGTTCGGGCGGGTGTCGGTGCCCAAGCAACTCGTTGGGTGAGGCGGCTGGCGGTTCGCGCGGTTGGGGGACGCGGTTTGGGGGAACCCCGGTGAATGTGCGCCCCCGGCACTACCTTGAACGCCATGACATCTGATCGTCGCGAGGCCCAGGTCGTCGTGCTGGGCGGCGGATCCTGGGGGACCACCGTCGCCTCCATCTGCGCCCGGCGCGGACCCACGGTGCAGTGGGTGCGTTCGGCGGAGACCGCCGAGGACATCAACACCAACCACCGCAACTCCGCCTACCTCGGCGAGGAGGTCGAGTTGCCGGAAACCCTGCGCGCCACCAACGACTTCGCCGAGGCCGCCCATTGCGCCGACGTGATCGTCATGGGTGTTCCCTCGCACGGGTTCCGCGGGGTACTCGTCGAACTGTCCAGGGAACTGCGCCCGTGGGTTCCGGTGGTCAGTCTGGTCAAGGGCCTCGAGCAGGGCACCAACATGCGGATGAGCCAGATCGTCGAAGAGGTACTGCCCGGCCACCCGGCCGGCATCCTGGCCGGGCCGAATATCGCCAAGGAGGTCGCCGAGGGCTACGCGGCGGCCGCGGTGCTGGCCATGCCGGACCGCAATCTCGCATCCAATCTGGCAAGCATGTTCCGCACCAAGCGGTTTCGCACCTACACCACCGACGACGTCGTCGGCGTCGAGATCGCCGGCGCGCTGAAGAACGTCTACGCGATCGCCGTCGGGATGGGCTACGCGATGAGTATCGGCGAGAACACCCGCGCGATGGTGATGACCCGCGCGGTGCGGGAGATGTCCAAACTCGGCGAGGCGATCGGCGGCCAGCGCGACACCTTCTCCGGCCTCGCCGGCATGGGCGACCTGATCGTCACCTGCACCTCGAAACGCAGTCGCAACCGCCACGTCGGCGAGGAATTGGGCTCGGGCAAGCCGATCGCAGAAGTCCTCGCCGGGATGACGCAGGTTGCCGAGGGCGTCAAGGCCGCGAGCGTGATCATGGAGTTCGCCGAAAAGTACGGCATCAACATGCCGATCGCCCGCGAGGTGGACGCCGTGGTCAACCACGGTTCCACCGTCGAGCAGGCCTATCAGGGGTTGATGGCCGAGAAGCCCGGCCACGAGGTGGACGGGACACGCTTCTAACCGCCGGGCATGCCCGGCAGGTAGGGGTTGGCGCCGTCGGGGCGGTCCAGCATGGGGTTGAAGGCGTTGATGTAGGTCCCGGCCGGGCCGACGATGAAGCCGACCTGATCGCGGCTGTTCACACACGCCACCGTGCCGGTGTCGTCAACTCCGCAGCTGACCTCGCGGAAACTCAGCCGAGTGTTCGGCGGCAGCGCCGCGACCTCGCCGGCGGCGGCGAAGATGGGTCTACCGGCGCGGGAGAACGTCGGCGACCCGATGGGTCCAGCGCTGACCAGGTCGGCGCCGCCGGGCGCGCCGGGCAGTGCGCCATTGCATCCATAGCCGCCGTTGGTCCGGTCGATCACGCAGGTGACCCCGACAGGCCCGGCGAAGGCGTACCAATTCCCCTCCATCGCGGCGTAGTCCACCGGGCTGATCGGCGCGTAGGCGTTGACGTCAGGCAGGGGTGGCGGAGCCGGCATCGGATCGGGGTCGGCCCAGGCGGGCGCCACAGCGGCCACAACAACCACTGCAGCCCCGACCGCACCGCTCAGAAACCTGAGGATCATCACAACACCGTACCGAACAAGGATCAGCAGTACCGCGCGTGTATAAAACCAGCGCCGATGCCTTAGCATAAGAATATCCTGCCGGGAACCTGAGAACGAGAAAGGGTGTCGGGACAATGAGTCGGCTCACCCACCACGTGGTACGCACAGGCGTATCGGCGGTGGCCGTGGCGACGGGCCTGATGGTTTTGGCTTCCACCAGCCAGACCCCCGACGGTTTCATTCAGACCGGGTTCCGCGGACCCCTCGCCGTCTTCGGAAATGCGGTGCCGGAAGATCCCGGTGACCTGCTAGCCATCGGTGATGGCTTCGGTGACGTCGGCGAGCTCGCCGCCATCTTGAACGCGCCCACGTCCGGAGCCCGCACCGAACCCCCGGCGGGCGTGATCTTCGAGGCCGGCACCGGAACGATCAGTGCCCCGGCGGCCATCGGTGCTCCGGTAACTCAGGCACCCATCACCAAGCAGTCGCTGACGCTGCCGAAAAACCCGGTCGTCGACGCCCAGGGCCGGGTGGACTGCACCGGATCGGTGAGTTGCATGACCGATCCGGTGACCAGGATGACCACGGTGACCTACGCCGATGGGGTGGTCGCGCTGGTCCAGCAGATCAATGACATGACGGTCGTCGCCTACAAGACCGTGACGCAGGTGCTGCCCAATCAGGTTCAGGCACTGCTGCCCCCGCCGATCCAACTTCCACTGCCTGCCGTGGCCCCGCGCCCCGCGGCAGCGGCGCCGCCGGTCCAAAGCCCGACCATTCAAGCTCCCGCCATCAAGGACCCCGAACCCCAGTCCGGGACGGCTGCGATTAATCCAGGTCCCGACGTCCTACCGCCGGCGGAGATCAGTGCCAGCACGGTCCGGCCGCGGATCGTCGTGACGACACCACCGAAGGACTTCGGTCCGGGACAGAGCCGCTCCAACAACCCGACCGGCGGCATCACCATTCCCACCTTCAAACCCACCAGCCCGCTGGACGTCGTGAAAGACGCCATCGGCTCCGTGGTGGACGCCGTGACCGGCCGTCCGGGTCCCTCGAAAACCATCAAGACACCGTCGTCCCCGGGTGGCGGTGCCTCGGCAGATCGGGCTCCCGCCGACGGCGAGTAACTAGCCGCCGCCCGCCATCTTCTCCAAACGGGCAATCCGGTCCGCGACCGGAGGGTGCGTCGAGAACATCTTGCCCATCCGGTCCTTGGCGCTGAACGGGCTGGCGATCATCAGGTGCGCCTGGTCGGCCATTTGCGGACTCGGCGGCAGGGGCGCCTGCTCGACACCACCGCTGATCTTGCGCAATGCTGAAGCCAATGCCAGCGGATCGCCGGACAACTGGGCACCGGACTGGTCCGCCTGGTATTCCCGGGAGCGCGAAACAGACATTTTGATCACCGTCGCCGCCATCGGCGCTAGCAGCGAAACCAGCAGCAGCGCAAGCGGATTGGGTCCACGGCCACCGCCGCGGGCACCGGTGAACATCGCCATCTGGGCCATGCCGGTGACCACCGAAGCCAGCGCGCCAGCCACGCACGAGATCAGGATGTCGCGGTTGTAGACGTGGGAGAGTTCGTGTGCCAGCACCGCGCGCAACTCCCGCTCGTCGAGCAGATTGAGGATGCCGGTGGTGCAGCACACCGCCGCGTTGCGGGGATTGCGTCCGGTGGCAAACGCATTGGGGTTGGCTGTGTCGCTGATGTAGAGGCTGGGCATTGGTTGGTGCGCGGCGGTGGACAACTCGCGCACCATCGCGAAGATCTCCGGGGCCTGAACCTCGGTGATCGGCTGGGCCTTCATCGCCTTCAGGGCCAGTTTGGCGCTGTTGAAGTACACGTAGACGTTCATGCCGACGGCCATCAGCACCGACAGGCCAAGGATGGACTTGTTCTGGAACAACGATCCGATGAAGACGATCAGGGCCGACATGCCGACGAGCAGCACAAAGGTCTTCATCCGGTTGGCGGTGGGATGCCAAGTCATCTACGTCCTCCTTCAAGCGGCCCTAACCGGGAGAGTAACGCCCCGAAGTGGCGCGAAAGTTCCGGATCGATCAACCGTGTCGGTTAACCGTGTAGTCCACCAGCGAAGCCAATGCCCGCCGCCCCGGCACATCGGGCAGCCCGGCCAACTCGGCCCGGGCCTGGGCGGCGTACTGCTGCACGGTCTGCTTGGCCGCGGCGATTCCGCCCGAGGCCCGCAGCAAGCCCAGTGCCTCGGCCAGCGCCCCCTCATCGGTCACCGGGCCGCTGAGCAACTGACGAAGACGGTCCGCGGCCGGGCCGGTCTCCTCCAACGCATAGAGCACCGGCAGCGTGTGGACGCCCTCACGCAGGTCGGTACCGGGCAGCTTGCCGGACTCGTCGGGGTCGCTGTCGATGTCGATGATGTCGTCGGCGATCTGGAATACCGTCCCGATAATTCCGCCGATCCGGCCGAGCCGCTCGATCTGATCGGCATTGGCGCCGGAGAAGGTCCCGCCGAACCGTCCGGCCGCGGCGATCAGACAGGCGGTCTTCTCCGACACCACCTTGAGGTAGTGCGAGACGGCGTCGTCACCGTCTCCGGCGCCCTTGGTCTCCCGCATCTGACCGGTCACCAGCAGGGCGAATGTCTCGGCGATGATGCGCACCGCCTCGGGACCCAGATCCGCCACCAGCCGCGAGGCCGTCGCGAACAGGTAATCCCCGGCGAGAATCGCGATGTTGTTGCCCCAGCGGGCATTCGCCGACGGTGCGCCGCGCCGCATCTGCGCCTCGTCCATCACGTCGTCGTGGTAGAGGGTTGCCAGGTGCACCAGTTCGATGACCGCGCCGGCCACGACAACATCCCCGGCACCGGGGTCCGGACCGATCTGGGCCGACAACAAGGTGAACAGTGGGCGAAAGCGCTTACCGCCGGCCTCGAACAAATGCAGCACGGCCTCGGTCATCAACTCGTCGCCACTGCTGAGTTCGGCGGCGATCAACTCGTCGACACGGGCAACACCGTCGCGAACCGCCCGGGCGAAGTCCGGGTCGCCAAAGTCCACGCCCGCCACCACGGTCGCCGGTGTTCTCACCGACCTAACATACTGTGAGGCATGGGCGCATCAGCACCGGAGGTCCGAGCCGAGGTCGTCGTCGTCGGCGCCGGGCCGTCCGGGTCGGCGGCGGCGGCCTGGGCGGCCCGCGACGGACGCGACGTCCTGGTGGTCGATGCCTGCGAGTTCCCGCGCGACAAAGCATGCGGGGACGGACTGACCCCGCGCGCCGTCGCCGAACTGCACGCCCTGGGCCTCGGGGACTGGCTGGGCGGCCGAATCCACCACCACGGATTGCGGATGGCCGGATACGGTGCCAACGTCGAGGTGCGCTGGCCGGACCGGTCGTTCCCGGTGACCAGCAGTGCCGTGCCGCGCACCGAACTCGATGACCGGATCCGCCGGGTCGCGGTGGACGCCGGGGCCGCCATGGCGCTGGGGCGAAAATGCGTCGACGTGTCCCGAAACAGCGCGGGCCGGGTCGATGCGGTAATCCTGGCCGACGGATCCAAGGTGGGGTGTGACTGGCTGATCGTCGCCGACGGTGCGCGTTCGCCACTGGGCCGGGTGCTGGGCCGGCAATGGCATCAGCAGACGGTGTACGGGGTGGCCGCGCGCGCGTATCTCCCCTCGCCGCGGGCCGCCGAGCCGTGGATCTCCTCGGATCTGGAACTACGCTCCGCCGACGGCCAGGTACTGCCGGGGTACGGCTGGATTTTTCCGCTCGGCAACGGTGAGGTGAACATCGGCGTGGGTGCGCTGGCCACCGCCAGACGACCGGCCGAGGTCGCCCTGCGACCACTCCTGCGCCACTACGTCGACCTCAAACGTTCTGACTGGGGCTTCACCGGCCAGCCGCGGGCACATGCCTCGGCACTGCTGCCAATGGGCGGTGCGGTCTCCGGGGTGGCCGGTGCGAATTGGATGCTCATCGGCGACGCCGCGGCGTGCGTGAACCCGCTCAACGGCGAGGGCATCGACTACGGACTGGAGACCGGCCGCCTGGCAGCCCAACTGCTGGAGTCCGGCGAACCGGCGACAGCAGCGTGGCCGGCACTGCTGCAGGCGCACTATGGTCGCGGGTTCTCGGTGGCCCGCCGCCTCGGGCTGCTCCTGACGCTGCCCCGGTTCCTGCCGATGGTCGGGCCGCTGGGGATGCGCTCGACCGCCCTGATGAAAGTGGCGGTGCGGGTGATGGGCAACCTCGTCAGCGATGAGGACGCCGACGTGGTGGCCCGGGCATGGCGGTCGGGCGGGTCCGGTTCACGGCTACTGGATCGCCGAAAGCCGTTCTGCTAGAAAGATTTACGCGCCTGATGCAGGGCGACGATACCGCCGGTAAGATTACGCCAACTCACCTGCGACCAGCCCGCCTGCTCGATCCGGCGGGCCAGGCCCTGTTGGTCGGGCCAGGCCCGGATGGACTCGGCCAGATACACGTAGGCCTCCGGGTTGCTCGATACCGTGCGGGCCACCCGCGGCAGTGCCTTCATCAGATACTCCTTGTACGCGGTGGCGAACACCGGTACTGCGGGAGTGGAGAATTCACACACCACCAACGTGCCGCCGGGTTTGACGACCCGGGCCATCTCGCGCAGGCCGGCGCTCGTGTCGACAACGTTGCGCAACCCGAAACTGATCGTCACCGCATCGAACACGTCGTCGCCGAACGGCAACCGGGTCGCGTCGGCCCCGACTTTGGGCACCGGGCGCTGCCGGCCGGCGTGCAGCATGCCGACTGAGAAGTCCGCCGCCAGACACCACGCCCCGGACTTGGCGATCTCGACCGTCGACACCGCGGTGCCGGCGGCCAGGTCCAGGACGGCGTCGCCGGGGCCGACCCCCAGAGCGGCGCGGGTGGCCCGGCGCCAGTAGCGGTCGCGCCCGGCCGAAAGCACCGTGTTGGTGATGTCGTAGCGCCGCGCCACCGCGTCGAACATCGACGCGACCTCGTGGGGATCCTTGTCCAGCGACGCGCGACTCATCACACCGACGCTACCGGCAGTCGCTGTTCCCGCCGAACGAGAACGGCCAGGGCGGCCGCGCAGATCAGCCAGCCCAGCAATGCCATGGATGCGGCCGGGATGATCGCCAGGGCGGCGTTGCGATTCTGCACCCGAACCAGACTCGGGTTGTTCTTATCGAACTCGACGTAGATACGCATTCCGGTGGCCAACTCGGAGGGATACAGCACGCCGAGTTCGGGCCGGTAGGCAATGCGGTCGGGGCCGACGAACTCCACGGTCGAGCGCCGCGGGCCAGCCGAGAGCACCTCGGCTTCGGCAACCCCCAGGTTAGCCTCGATCTGTCGATCGTTGCGCCATGCCCCGACCACCAGCAGCACCGCCTGTAACGCGATAATGGCGGCGATGATCCACACAGCGGTCTTGGCCCAGCGCAACGCTTTCCGTTCGCCGGTGTCGGTCAGGTCGGGGTTGCGCCGGGGCAGTGCGGTGTCCAGCAGTGCCCGCAGGCCGTTGCTCACAACGCCGACCTGATGTCGGCGTGCAGTGCCCGCAGCGTCGAGCGGTCGGCCTTGACCTCCAACACCCGCATGCCCTGGTACGGCCCCTCGAGTGCTCCACGAAGATCGCCGACCTCGATCTGACGGGAATCCACGTGGTAGGCCCGGCACAGCGCCAGCACGTCGACGTCGTGCGGGGTGCCGAAGATTCTTGAGGAGACGTCGGCGAACCGCGGGTCGCCCTGCTCGAGCAGTTCGAAGATGCCGCCACCGTTGTCGTTGGACACCACGATGGTGAGGTCGGCCGGGGTGGGTTCGGTGGGACCGATCAGCAGCCCGGAGGCGTCATGGACGAAGGTGAGATCACCGAGCAGGGCGATCGTCCTGCCGGGGTGCGCGAGGGCGGCGCCGATGGCCGTGGACACCGTGCCGTCGATACCGGCCACCCCGCGGTTGGACCGCACCGCAACGCCCTCGGTGGTCAACCCGACGAGGGCGGCGTCGCGCACCGGGTTGGAGGCGCCGAGGACGAGCTGGTCGCCCGGTCGCACCGCGGCGGCCACCGCGGCCGCGACGTGCAGTCCGGTGGTCATCGGATGGGCGGCCAACTGCGCACGCACGACGGCCAGGGTTTTCTGGTTCGCCTCTGCGCAACGCCGCAGCCACTGCGGGTCCGGAGTGCCGGTGGTCTGCGCCCGGGTCCCGGTGGCCTGGGAGTTCCCCGACACGTCGGGCCAGCGCGGCCCGGTGGTCAAGGCGTACACCGGGATCGCGGGATCGGCGAGCAGAGCCACGACCGTGCGGTGCAACGTCGGTCTGCCCAGCATGATGACCTGGCGGGGCTGAAGCCGGCTCAACGCCAGCGGATGCAACGGCGTCGCGGCATAGGGGGCGGTGGGCTCGGCGACCGTCGGCAGGTGCGCAAGTTCCGGATGCACCCCGGCGCCGTGTCCGGCGATGACCACGGTGTCCTCGGTGAGGTCGATGTCGATCGGCTCATCAAAGGTCACCGGCGGGCTGAAGGTCCACGGTTGCCCGTCCGGGCGGCCGGGCGGAAAATCCTCGGGGCTCGCATCAACGTCGGGCACCAGGGGTTCGCGCAGCGGGATGTCGAACTGCACCGGCCCGGAATTGGCGCTGCGGGCCCCGGTCGCGGCGGCCAGCACCCGGCAGGTGGCCGAGCGCCACTGGGCATTGAGCGCCTCGCGCCTGTCTGCGCCCGTTTCGGCCAGGCCGGTGCTGATCGCCGCGCGCACCTGTGAACCGAAGTAGCCCAGCTGCTCCATGGTCTGATTGGCGCCGGTGCCCAGCATCTCGTAGGGCCGGTTCGCGCTCAGCACGATCAGGGGCACCCGGGCGTAGTTGGCCTCCACGACGGCCGGGCCCAGGTTGGCCACCGCGGTGCCGGACGTCATCGCGATCGGGACCGGCCGCCCACTGCCCAGAGCGAGCCCGACGGCCAGGTAGCCCGCGGTGCGCTCGTCGATGCGCACGTGCAGCCGAACCCGGCCGGCACGGTCGGCATCAGCCAGCGCGAACGCCAGCGGTGCGTTGCGCGAGCCGGGGCACAGCACGACGTCGCGAACGCCGCCGCGAATGAGTTCGTCGACGACGACCCGAGCCTGAGCCGTCGAGGGATTCACGCCCATCAGCGTGTCATATGAGACTTCCGGCAAAAAATTGCAGCATGGCGTTGTTGACCGGGTCGGGCCGTTCCAGGAAACCGAGGTGACCGGCGTTGGCGATCTGGATGTAGCGGCCATGCGGCAACGCCTCGCCGACCTCCCGGCCCAGGGCCGGCGGCGTGATGACGTCGTCGGCGAATCCGATCACCAGCACCTCGGTGGCGATCGACCGGTAGGCGGGCAGCCGATTCTGAGTGGGCACGACGCTCAGCTGGGCCCGCCAGCCGGGGGTCCGCTTGAGCGGGAAGGCGGTGAACATCTCGAACCATTCGCCGATCAGCTGCGCGTCATTGATGGTCTTGGGCGAGAAGTTTTCCAGCACCCGGACTTTCGCGGCGTAGGCCGGTGGCAACTCGATGCCGGAGTTGGCCAGATCGAGATCGGCGGCGCGGAACGCCTTGCGGGTGTCATCGACACGGCCGCGGGTTCCCATCAGGACCGCCTGGGTGACCAGGTGCGGGTGGGACAGCATGAGTTCCTGGGCGATGAAGGCGCCCATGGACATTGCAACCAGCCGGACCGGTCCACCGATCACCGTGTCGATGAGTTCGGCGGTGTCGGTGACCATCTGCGCCGTGGAGAACGCGGAGGCATCCTCGGTGGCGCCGATTCCCCGGTTGTCGAAGGTGATACATCGGTAACCGGCGGCGATGAACGCCGGAACCTGATGGATGTGCCAGGTTCGGCCCGCACCGGCGGTGCCGGCCACGAACAGCACCGGATCGCCGGAGCCGACGTCGTCGTAGGCCAGGGTGCTCACCCGCGCGAGGCTAGCAGTGCGAAGACGGCAGTTATGGGAGCGGTCAGGGCGGGAGGCGGCGGTTAAGAGTGCAGAAGCAGGGCCTGGCAGGCCTTGATGCGGTCGATCCACCAGTCCCGGCGCGGGGCGGGGGCCGCCAGGGTGGTGAGGCGGGCGGGGTCGGGGACGACGTCGCCCACCGGCAGGCAGCCGTCGACGGGAACGAGATCGGCGACGTCGTCGATGAAGAGTCCGCCGGTGCCCAGTCCGCAGGCGTACTCCAACCGGGGCAGCGCGGACGCGGCGGTCAGTCCGGCGGCGATGCCGACCGCGGAATCCAGGGCACTGGAGATCACCACCGGGATGTCGATCGCCGCAGCGATGTCCAGCAATGCCCGCACCCCGCCCAACGGGGCGACCTTGAGCACCGCGATGTCAGCGGCTCCCGCGCGCACCACCGCCAGCGGGTCGGCGGCTTTGCGGATGCTTTCGTCGGCGGCCACCGGCACGGTGATCCGCAGACGTAGCTGAGCGAGTTCGGCGACCGTGGCGCACGGTTGCTCGAGGTATTCCAGCGGTCCGTCGGTACACAGCGCAGCCGCGGCCGCAACGGCCTGCTCCACACTCCAGGCGCCGTTGGCATCCACCCGAACCACCGGTATCAACGCCCGCACGGCATTGACCCGGGCCACGTCGTCAGCCAGTGTCTGGCCGGACTCGGCGACTTTGACCTTGGCGGTGGTCGCACCGGGAAACCGGGCCAGCACCTCCGGCACCTGTCCGGCCGGAACCGCCGGGACGGTCGCGTTGATCCGAATGGAGTCCCGGCGGAGCGAAGGCTTTGTCCCGTAGGCGGATTCGATCGCCGCGGCCAGCCAGGGCGCGGCCTGCGCCGGTGGATATTCGAGGAACGCGCCGAACTCGCCCCAGCCGGACGGGCCGTCGATCAGCGCGACTTCGCGCACCGTGATGCCGCGAAAGCGCACCCGCATCGGCAGTGCGACGACATGCAGACGTTCCAGCAGGTCGTCTGCCCGCATCAGATGGCGCGGTCGCGGTTCTCCCAGTAGGGCTTACGCAGATCCTTCTTGAGTAGTTTTCCGGTGGGATTGCGCGGCAACTCGACCATGATCTCCACGCTGCGCGGGCACTTGTAGCCCGCCAACCTTTCCTTGCACCAAGCGATGAGTTCCTCCGGAGAGGCCTCCTGCCCGGAGGATAGTTCGACGACGGCCTTCACCGACTCCCCCCACTTCTCGTCGGGGATACCGAAGACCGCGGCGTCCCCGACGGCCGGGTGATCGGTCAGTGCGCGTTCGACCTCGACAGAATAGATGTTCTCCCCGCCGGAGATGATCATGTCCTTGAGTCGGTCCTCGACGAAGACGAACCCACCTTCGTCGACGCGGCCGATGTCGCCGGTGCGGAACCAGCCGTCCTCGGTGATCGCCTCCTTGGTGGCATCGGGCCTATTGTGATAGCCCTGCATCAACTGGGGGGTGCGGAACCATAGCTCGCCGGGTTGTCCCTGCGGGACGTCTTCGAGGGTGTCGGGATTGACCACCTTGACCTCGACCTCGAGGGCGGCCTGCCCGGCACTGGTGAGGCGCTCGGGGCGGGACTCGTCGCGGTGCGCCTCCGCGCCCAGGACGGTCACCGCACCGCACACCTCGGTCAGGCCGTATACCTGGACGAAATCGGTGTTCGGGAAGTCCTTGAGCGCCTGGCGCAGCAACGCCGGCGGCATCGGCGATGCGCCGTAGACGAAGGTGCGCAACTTGTTGAACAGTGCGATCCCGTCGGGGCCCAGTTCCATCACCTTGGCCAGCACCGCCGGCACCAGGAAGGTGCGGGTGGCCCCGGCCAGCATGGCCCCGGCCAGCGAGGCGCCGTCGACCTCGCGGGTCACGAAGCTGGGAATGCCGGCGTGGATACCCAACTGCGCGTAGGAGGAGCCGCCCACATGGAACAGCGGCATGGACACCATGTTGATGTCGTCGGGTTCGAACTCGGCGAAGGCGCCCCCGGCGTTCATGGTGTGCGCCAGCAGGTTGCCCTGAGTCAGCCTGATTCCCTTCGGGTTTCCGGTGGTGCCCGAGGAATACATGATTACCGCAACATCTTCGGGGGTGACGTCGGCACCGCGGCCCTGTGGTGTCGCGGCGGCCAGCATTGCCTCGTACTCGTCGGAGTCGGTGCCCTCGGGGGTGAGCTCGATGACGTGGGCGACCCCCGGCAAGTGGTCGCGGATCTTCTCGATCCCGGGCAGGAGTTCGGTGCCGACGATCAGCAGCTTGGCGCCGGAATCATTGAGGACGTAATCCGTCTCGGCGCCCGCCAACCGGAAGTTGATGATCGCCGTCGCGGCCCCGAGGGACGCCGCGGCGATCGTGGTCTCGATACACGCCGGGTGATTCTTGTCCAGGAAGGCGACGACGTCACCGCGGCCGATCCCGCGCTCGGCGAGTGCCCCGGCAAGACGGCGGATGCGGTCATCGAACTGCGCCCAGGTCCAGGACCGGCTCAGGTAGGTGATCGCGACGCCGTCTGGGTTGGTTTTCGCCCAGTAGGCCGGTCGGTCGTCGAGGAAGCGGGGGACAGGAGGTTGCTGCATGTGTCTCAGCCTGCCATGTCAGGTCTGCGCCGGGGAACGATTTGGGCGTAAAAGAACCCAGGCGACGACGATCGCTGCCGCCGGCACCACCGCCATGATCAGCGCCAGGTCGCCGATGGCGCCGAGCCAACTGTCCGTGGCCTCCGACACCACCCAGCGGGCCTGTTCGGGATCGAGCACTTCGCTGCCGCCCGCCGAGTTCGGCGCACCGCCGTGCGCCACCCGCAGTGCCTCCCGGGCCTGCTCGGTACTGATGCCCGAATCCTGCAACTTAGCCCGCCCGTCGCGCAGGAACAGGGTCGTGCCGACAAGGGCGAACAACGCCGGGCCCAGTGAATACGCGGCCTGACCGACGGCGGGCTTGACGGCGGAGACCACGCCGCCGAGTTCCGGCGGAGCACTGGACATCATGATCGTGGACTGCGGAGTCTGCACCACCGCTCCGCCGATCACATTGAGTGCGAGCGCGAGTCCGAGAACCGCGATCGGGGTGTTCTCGTCGAGCACCGTCACAAGCAGCATCCCGATGAGCAGAATCCCCAAACCGGCCACCAGCACGGTGCGCTCACCAAGGCGGATGACGACCCGGCCGGCCGCGACGGCCGCAGCCGAGGCGATCAGCATCGCCGGGATGAGCAGCAGGCCGAGCACCTCGGGACTCTTGCCGCGAATGGTCACCAGATAGTAGGCAAACAGGATGGTGCCACCCCCGCCGAGGAAGTTGAAGGCAGCGCCGGCAATCAGCGCGGCGTTGAACCTGCCCGACCGGAAGATACGCATGTCCAGAGCTGGGGTGCGGGTGTGCAACTCCCAACGCACGAACGCCACACCGAGTCCCAGCCCGAGCACGATCAGTCCCAGCGCGCCGACGTTGAATCCATCCTGCAATTCGGTGAGGCCGTAGATGAGCGTGACCAGCGCCGCGGCGACGATCAAAATGCCCGGGATATCAAGTTTGCGTTGGTCTTTGACGGTCTCGGGGACGAAGCGCCAGGTGATGAGGAGGGTGATCACGGCCAGTACCGGGGTTACCAGAAGGCAGGACCGCCAACCGAAGTTGCTGGCCAGCCAGCCGCCCAGGGCAGGCTGGAACACCGCCAGGGCGTGGCCCGCGCCGAGGTAGGCGGCGATCGCGGCGGCGCGGCGGCCGGGCGGAAAGACGGCGTTGGTGATCGCCAGCGACAGTCCGAGCACGAAGGCGAAGGCGACCCCCAATCCGGCTCTCGCGATGATCAGCACGCTGACGTGTGGGGCGGCCGCGCCGATCAAGCCGAACACGATCGACCCGCAGATCCCGGCGGTGAACATCTTCTTCATGCCATGCAGATCGCCCAGGGCCCCGGCGCCAAGCACGGCGGCGGCCAGCGTGAGGGTGCACAGACAGGCCAGGAAACTGGCTGTGCTGGGTGTGAATTCAAGACCCTTGCGCACCTCGGACAGGTTTGCCGAGAAGGTTGTGGGATCCGCCGCCGCGATGCTGTAACCCAGCCCCATCGCCAGGATGGTCATGGTGGCCGCCCGGCCAGTCACGTGTTGTTGGGTGACCACCGCGGTGACGCTAGCCCTGCGAGATCGGCTGTGAGACGGTGTTGGCCATGAACCCAGAGGACCTGCTGCGTCACCCCCTGCATTCCGGCCACCTCACCGTCGGCGCCCTGCGACGCAACGCCCACCGGCCGGTGCTCTTCCTTGGCGACACCACAATGACCGGCGGCGAACTGGCCGAGCGGATCAGCCAATACATTCAGGCCTTCGAGGCCCTCGGGGCCGGCACCGACGCCACCGTGGGTCTGCTGTCGCTGAACCGGCCCGAGGTGCTGATGATCATCGGTGCGGGCCAGACCCAGGGCTACCGGCGCACCGCACTGCACCCGCTGGGCTCCCTCGATGACCACGCCTACGTGCTCACCGACGGTGGAGCGAGCACCCTGATCATCGACCCGGTCCCGATGTTCGTCGAACGAGCGGTCGGACTGCTGGCGAAGGTGCCGTCGCTGCGCCAAGTCCTCACCCTGGGCCCGGTACCGGCCGAGTTGGCCGACGTCGGTGTGGATCTGATCGCCGCAGCGGCCAGCTACCCACCGAAACCTCTTGTCGCGGCCGATCTTGCACCTGAGCACATCGGTGGCATGACCTACACCGGCGGCACCACCGGGAAGCCCAAGGGTGTGATGGGCACGGTGGGTTCGATCTGGACGATGACGACGGCGCAACTGGCGGAGTGGGAGTGGCCGACGCATCCTCGGTTTTTGATGTGCACCCCGCTCTCGCACGCCGGGGCGGCGTTCTTCGTGCCGGTGATCGTCAAGGGCGGCGAGTTGATCGTGCTCACCAAGTTCGATCCGGCCGAGGTGCTCCGGGTGATCGAGGAGCAGAAGATCACCGCGACCATGCTGGTGCCCTCCATGATTTACGCGCTCATGGACCATCCGGATTCCCGCACCCGCGATTTGTCGTCGCTGGAGACGGTGTACTACGGCGCCTCGGCGATGAACCCGGTGCGCCTGGCCGAGGCGATCGAGAGGTTCGGTCCGATCTTCGCCCAGTACTACGGCCAGTCCGAGGCGCCGATGGTGATCACCTACCTGGCCAAGGGCGAGCATGACGCCAAGCGGCTGACGTCCTGCGGGCGACCCACGCTGTTCGCCCGCACGGCTTTGCTCGACGGTGACGGGAATCCGGTGGCCCGCGGCGAGGTCGGCGAGATCTGCGTGTCCGGGCCGCTGCTGAGCGCCGGGTACTGGAACCTGCCGGAGGAAACGGCCAAGACCTTCACCGGCGGTTGGCTGCACACCGGCGATATGGCCCGCGAGGACTCCGACGGCTTCTGGTACATCGTCGACCGGGTCAAGGACATGATCGTCACCGGCGGATTCAACGTGTTTCCCCGCGAGGTGGAGGATGTCGTCGCCGAACACCCGGCGGTGGCGCAGGTGTGCGTGATCGGAACCCCGGACGACAAGTGGGGTGAGGCGGTCACCGCGGTGATCGTGCTGCGCCCCGAACACCCGTCCGACGACGAGTCGGTGGCCGCGGTGACGCGGGAGATCCAGGAGGCGGTCAAGGAGCGCAAGGGTTCGGTGCAATCGCCCAAGCAGGTGATCGTGGTGGACTCGGTTCCGGTGACCGCGCTGGGCAAGCCGGATAAAAAGAAGGTGCGAGCGCAGTTCTGGGAGGGCGCGGGCCGGGCCATTGGCTAGCGCGCGCGCGGTCCTGTTCGATTTCTCCGGAACCCTGGCCGCCCTGCAGGCCCGCGACGGCTGGTTCACCGGGACCGGATTGGACGTCGCGCAGCGCGCGGAGGTGATGAACCGGTTGACCCATCCCACCGCGACCGTGACGCACCACGCCTGGGAGTACCGCGACCTGGATCCGGCACTGCACCGCCAGGCCTACCTGCATGTGCTGAAGACCTCGGGGCTGGGCGATGACCACGCCGAGCAGCTCTACCAGCGGGTCACCGACCCCGCGCAGTGGACGCTGTACCCCGACACGGCATTCGTGTTGAAATCTCTGCGGCAGAACGGGATTCGCACCGCCGTCGTCTCCAATATCGCCTGGGACATCCGTACCGTGCTCACCGCAGCCGGTGCCGATGCCGACGAGTACGTGTTGTCTTTTGAAGTGGGCGTCGCCAAACCCGATCCCCGGATCTTCACCGAGGCACTGGCCCGGCTCGCCGTGCCGGCCGCCGAGGCGTTGATGGTCGGCGACAGCGAGGAGAACGACGGCGCCGCCCGACAGTTGGGCTGCGACTTCGCTCTGGTGGACCCACTGCCCATCAACGATCGGCCCACCGGGTTGGTCGCCGCGCTGCGCGACCGGGGTCTGTCGCTTTAGCGTAGTTTCGTGCCTGTGAGCGACACCCCGTCCAATCCGGCCCCGTTCAATCCGGCCCTCTGGCAGACCGTCAAGGGCTTCACCGACCTCACCGACATCACCTATCACCGCCACGTTCTCGACGGGGTGGCCCAACCGACGGTGCGGGTGGCATTCAACCGCCCGGAGGTGCGCAACGCCTTTCGTCCCCACACCGTCGACGAGCTCTATCGCGCACTCGACCACGCCCGAATGTCACCCGACGTCGGCGTGGTGTTGCTGACCGGCAATGGGCCGTCGGCCACCGATGGCGGCTGGGCGTTCTGTTCCGGCGGTGACCAGCGCATCCGTGGACGCAGCGGCTACCAGTACGCCGACGGGGAGACCGCCGACACCGTTGACGCCGCCCGGGCCGGCCGGTTGCACATCCTCGAGGTTCAGCGCCTGATCCGGTTCATGCCCAAACCCGTCATCTGCCTGGTCAACGGCTGGGCCGCCGGCGGCGGGCACAGCCTGCACGTGACGTGCGACCTGACCCTGGCCAGCCGTGAGCACGCCCGATTCAAACAAACCGACGCCGACGTCGGCAGCTTCGACGGCGGCTACGGCAGCGCCTATCTCGCCAAACAGGTGGGCCAGAAGTTTGCCCGGGAGATCTTCTTCCTGGGCGAGGACTACACGGCCGAGCAGATGTACCAGATGGGCGCGGTCAACCGCGTGGTCGATCATGCCGACCTGGAGAACGTCGGTCTGGACTGGGCCGCCAAGATCAACGCCAAATCGCCTCAGGCACAACGGATGCTCAAGTTCGCCTTCAATCTGCTCGACGACGGTTTGGTCGGCCAGCAGATCTTCGCCGGCGAGGCCACCCGGCTGGCCTACATGACCGACGAGGCCGTCGAAGGTCGCGACGCGTTCCTGGAGAAGCGCAAGCCGGACTACAGTCCGTTTCCCCGGTACTTCTGAGCATCCATGGACTCAAACTCGTGACCATGCGCCGGAGGTTGACCGAGGCAATCGCTCTGACCGGTATGCGGCCACCCAGGACGATATCCAGTCGCACTCGAATTCCGCTGCGCGGCAAGCGCGTACTGATCACCGGGTCCTCGTCGGGCATCGGCGAAGCCGGCGCCGAACTCTTCGCCGCGAAGGGCGCGGAGGTGATCCTGGTGGCGCGCCGCGCCGAGTTGCTCGACGCGGTGGCGGCGCGGATCGCCGAGGCCGGTGGCACCGCGACGGCACTTCCGTGCGATCTGTCCGACCTCGAGGCAGTCGATGCACTCTGTGCCACCGTGGAACGGCGATTCGGCGGAGTGGACATCCTGGTCAACAACGCCGGGCGCTCGATTCGTCGGCCGCTGGCCGAGTCGCTGGACCGCTGGCACGACGTCGAACGCACAATGACCCTGAACTATTACTCCCCACTGCGGCTCATCCGCGGCCTGGCGCCCGGGATGATCGAACGCGGTGACGGCCACATCATCAATGTGGCCACCTGGGGCGTGCTCACCGAGGCTCCACCACTGTTCGGCGTCTACAACGCCTCCAAGGCCGCACTGAGCGCGGTCGGCCGGGTGATCGGGACGGAGTGGGCGGGCCGGGGCGTGCACTCGACCACGCTGTACTACCCACTGGTGGCCACCCCGATGATCTCCCCGACCAAGGCCTACAACGGCGTGCCCGCGTTGAGTCCACAGGAGGCCGCGCGGTGGATGATCGACGCGGCCGTACACCGTCCGGTGCGCATCGCACCCCGCTTCGGGGTGGGTGCCCGGGCCTTGGACGTCGTCGCTCCCGGGGCGCTGAATCGCCTGCTGAGACAGCAGCGGGTGCAACCATAGGGCCTGCGACAACAGCAGCGAGTGCAACCATAAGGTAGGCGTCATGGAGATCCTTGCGAGCCGGCTACTGCTGCGACCGACCGACTACGCGCGTTCGCTGAGCTTCTACCGCGATGCGATCGGTCTGGCGATCGCGCGCGAATACCCCGGCGGCACGGTGTTTTACGCGGGGCAGTCACTGATTGAGCTGGCCGGGCACGGTACGCCCACACTGGCCGGCGCCCAACTATGGCTTCAGGTGCGCGATGTTTATTCGGTCCAGGACGAACTCGCCGAACGCGGGGTGGAGATCGCCCGGGAGGCCCGCCAGGAGATGTGGGGCCTGCACGAGATGCACATCACCGATCCCGACGGGACGATGTTGATCTTCGTACAGATACCCGCCGAGCACCCGTTGCGCCGCGATGCGCGGACCTGACAACCGCTTAGCGGCGCCCGTTCTCCAGGGGCCAGCCCACCGAGGCGAGTCGGCCGGCGACCTGGTTGATCTCCTCGGGATTGGGGTCCTTGGCGATGACCTGCCGGACCGCCTCACGGATCTGCTCCTCGGTCACCGGGGTGTCGAAGTCGCTGTCCTTGAGCACCGTGGCGGCCGCCTTGACGACCTCCTCTTCGCTCAATGAGCGCAGCAGCAGTGCCAGCAGGGGGAAGTAGTCCTTAGGCGGCACACCCTGCGGATAACCCTCGTGCAACCAGTCCAGGACATGCTCACCGAAGCCGGGAGGGTTCACGGCAGCCATTGGTACCTCACTTCTTAGCGAACATCGGGAACAGGTCAATACCGAAGTGGTGCAGGATCGTCGACTTGGTGATCCACGCCACCCCGATGACGATCACCAAGCCCACAACGACGAAGAGCAGGATGCCGAGATACTTCAGCGGCGGGTTCGCCTTGTGGATGAGGTGGTCGGCCTCCTCGCCGCCGGCCCCATGGGAGTAGGCCAGCATCCCGGCGGCGAAGATCGCCGGCAACCCGGCGCCGAGGACGAGTCCCACCGCAAGCACCGTGAGGATGCTCTGGAAGTAATGCATCGTCGTGTCCTTTGCTTTGGAGGTGATCAGACCGGGCTGGTCGGACCGGGTTGGTCAGACCGGGGTGGCGACCTTGGCGGCTTCGGCGGCCTCACGGACATCGGCGGGTACCACTGAGTTCGTCGAGGAGTCCCAATCGGCATTGACGTTGCTGCTGTCCACCTTCTGCTGCTGGGCGCGCCACCACATGTAACCCGAAAGTCCGATGAGGATCAGGAAGATCACCCCGTCGCCGGCCAGTTGGGAACCCGAGATGGCCTTCACCGCGTGCGACAGCCAGTAGGACAGTGCGCCCACCAGGGCCGCGGCCGGCAGCGTGATCAACCAGGCCACCGCCATCCGGCCAGCGACCGCCCAGCGCACCTCCGCACCCGGCTTGCCGACGCCGCTGCCCAGAATCGATCCGGTGGCGACGTGGGTGGTGGACAGCGCCATACCGGCAGCGCTGGAGCTGAGGATGATGGCGGCTGAGGAGGCCTCGGCGGCCAGGCCCTGCGGGGACTCGATTTCCACCAGACCCTTACCGAGGGTCCGGATGACCCGCCAGCCACCCAGGTAGGTACCCAGGGCGATGGCGATCGCGCAACTGAAGATGATCCAGAACGGCAGGCCGTCGTTCTTGACGTCGCCGGTGAGGTGGCCGGTGGTGACCAGCGCCAGGGCGATGACGCCCATGGTCTTCTGTGCGTCGTTGGTGCCATGCGCCAGGGCGACCAGCGACGCGGTCGCGATCTGACCCCAGCGAAAGCCCGTCTCGCGGCGCTTAACCAAGACCTTGCGGGTGATCCGGTAGACCAACCAGGTGCCGCAGGCGGCGACGAGGCCGGCAATCACCGGAGCAGCGACGGCGGGGATCAGCACCTTCTGGGTGACGCCGGACCAGTTGATTCCGCTGGTGCCCAGGGCGGCCAACCCGGCTCCGATCAACCCGCCGAACAATGCGTGCGAAGAACTCGACGGAATGCCGAACAACCAGGTGAGCAGGTTCCAGAGGATGCCGCCGATCAGACCGGCGAAGATGATCGTCAAACCGGTGGAGGCGTCGATGCCGGGTAGGAGTTGCCCGGTTTTGGGGTTCTGGACCTTGAGCACCGAGGTCGTCACCGTGATGGCGACCTCGACCGAGAGGAAGGCTCCGACCAGGTTCAGCACACCGGCCAGCACGACCGCGGTTTTCGGCTTGAGCGCGCCGGTGGCGATCGAGGTCGCCATGGCGTTACCGGTGTCGTGGAAGCCGTTGGTGAAGTCGAACGCCAGCGCGGTGGCGATCAGGATCACCAGGATGATCGTTGTCTGGGTAGTCACGTCGGATAGTTTGACTTCGCGAAGCGGCGGCGGTCTAGTTTCACAGATTGCCCACACGGCGTCGAACTGGACATTTGCCGCCCGGCATCGGACTATTCATCTTCGGTTCACCCGCCGTATCCCCCCGGTTCGGCCGCGGCGGCGCCCTGGTGCCCGGTGTCACATCTGCTGACGGGTCCCGCGCCGAGCGCCTACCATTGCCCTGTCGCAATTGTCGGGAGGTGACGCGGATGAACCGATTCCTCAGCAACATCGTGTCGTGGGTGCGCGCCGGGTACCCCAACGGCGTCCCGCAAAACGACTATCTCCCCCTGCTGGCGTTGCTGGCGAGGCGCCTCGGTGACGACGAGGTGGCCCTCGTCGCCCGCCAACTGATGCGTCTGCCCGACCCCGACGACACCGATATCGGTGCGGAGATCCTGCGGCACACCGACGAGTTACCCGCGCCCGCCGACGTCGATCGGGTTCGGGAGACGCTGGTGGCCAACGGTTGGCCACTCGATGACCCCCGCGACACCGAGGACGCCGGATAGCCACCCTGCGCGCGCTGGCCATCCCGCAACGGCCGTCCGCGTTGTCCCTGCTCGGCGCGCTTGAGGGTGTTCTGGATGGCCGCGACGGGCCACTGGTCCCCGTCCCGGCCGGCGACCTTCGCGAAAGCGATTTGCTGACAACGTCGTTGCGCATCGGTGAGGAAATCGACGACGAGATCGCCCTGGTTATTTCCACCTCCGGAACCACCGGCGCACCCAAGGGGGCGATGCTGACAGCGGCCGCACTGATCGCCGGTGCCTCGGCCACCCACGACCGACTCGGCGGACCGGGAACCTGGCTGCTGGCACTGCCGACCTACCACATCGCCGGGATACAGGTCCTGGTCCGCAGCGTGCTGGCCGGGACGGTGCCGGTGGAACTGGACCTGTGCGCGGGATTCGACGTGACCCAACTTCGGCCGGCGGTGGCCCAACTCGGCTCCGGGCGTCGCTACACCGCACTGGTCGCCAACCAACTCGCGAAGGCACTGGGGGACCCGACGGCGACCGCGGCACTTGCCGCACTGGACGCCGTTCTGATCGGCGGCGGCCCGGCGCCCCAGCCGACACTCGACGGCGCCCTGGCCGCGGGGATCACCGTGGTACGCACCTACGGTTCGGCCGAAACCGCCGGCGGGTGCGTCTACGACGGAATGCCACTGGATGAGGTGGCGGTGCGGATCGATGATCCCGATGACGACGGCGCGGGCCGCATCGTCATCGGCGGGGCCACGCTGGCCAAGGGTTACCGGAACCCGACCCAGCCCGACCCGTTCGCCGAAGCGGGCTGGTTCCACACCGATGACATTGGTGCCCTTGATGATTCGGGGCTCCTGACGGTAATCGGCCGGGCCGATGACGCCATCTCCACCGGCGGTCTGACCGTGATGCCCGGACCCGTCGAGGCTGCCCTGCGGCGGCATCCGGCGGTGGCGGACTGCGCGGTGTTCGGGTTGGCCGATGACCACCTGGGCCAGCGGGTGGTGGCCGCGGTGGTCGCCGACCTGAGGGCACCGTGGCCGACGCTGGAGGAGATCAAGGAATTCCTCGCGCTGTCGCTGGACCCGACCGCCGCACCGCGGGAATTGCACTTCGTCGATGAACTACCGCACCTGGGCATCGGCAAACTCGACCGGCGATTGCTGCGCGAGCGCTACGCCGACGGCACCGGCGGGGGTGCCTACGGCTGGTGAGTGGTTGTGCCGTGACAGAACGGTGACGTCGCAGCAGGTCGGAAGGTATCCGCATTAGGCTTGCAAAGATGACTTCCCGAGTCCTCATCGCCGACGACGACGCCGTGGTGCGCGACATCGTGCGCCGCTATCTCGAACGCGACGGCCTCGAGGTCCGACTCGCCGGCGACGGCAACGAGGCGCTGCGGGTGCTGAGCACCGAGCGAATCGACGTCGCGATACTCGACGTGATGATGCCCGGCCCCGACGGGCTCTCTCTGTGCCGGACGCTGCGCCAGGGCGGGGACTACACCGTTCCGATCATCCTGCTGACCGCGCTGAGTGAGGAGGACGACCGGATCGCGGGCCTGGAAGCCGGCGCCGACGACTACCTGACCAAGCCCTTCAGCCCGCGGGAGTTGGCACTTCGGGTGCGCTCGGTGCTGCGCCGCGCCCCGACCCCGGCCTCGACGGTGCCCCTGGAGATCACGATCGGCGAACTGAGCGTCTCCACCGCGGCGCGCGCGGTCGCCGTCAACGGCCAACCGGTCGGCCTGACCAACCGGGAGTTCGATCTCCTGCTGTTCTTCGTGACTCACACCGATACCGTCTACTCCCGCGAGGAACTGCTCAAGCGGGTATGGAATTGGGAGTTCGGCGACCTGTCCACGGTGACGGTCCATGTCAAGCGGTTGCGGTCCAAACTCGGTACCCACCATCGCGTACAGACGGTCTGGGGACGCGGTTACCTGTGGCGGGGTGAAGCCGCCGGCGGTGACCTTGCCTCCGCATGATCTGACCGAAATCGCCCTACTGGCCCTTGCCGGTTCGCTACCGGTCGTGCTCATCGGGGCTGCGATCATCCGACTGGCCCGCTCGTGGTCACTGACGGTCAGCATGGTGGCGTTGGTCTTGATCCCCACCCTGGCAACCTTCACCGGGGTGTTCCTCGCGAGTCAGTTCATGACCAGCAGTGCCTTCCAGGCCATCGCGGTGGTGCTGATCATCGTGGCGGTCGTCACGCTTCCGGCCGCGGTGATGCTGGCCCGCTATCAGGCTCGACGGACAGTGTGGGAGAAGGAGATTCAGGACGCCGAACGAGCCGCAGAGCAGTCCCGCCGACAGTTGGTGGCGTTTGTGAGCCATGATCTGCGTACGCCACTGGCCGGGATCCGGGCTCTTTCGGAGGCGATCGCCGACGGCGTGGTGCGCGAGGACGAAGTGCGGGTTCAGGCGAAAACCATTGAGCAGGAGACGATTCGGCTTTCGGAGATGGTCGACGATCTTTTTGAGATGGCGAAGATCAACGCCGGCGCGGTCACCGCCCCCTACGAGCGGGTCGCGCTCGACGAGGTGGTCGACGACGTACTGACCACCCATCGGATCGCCGCGGAACGCTCCGGGGTGGCTCTGGAGGTGGATCTGCCGGCCACACCGGTGCGGGTGATCGGCAGTGACCGCGCCCTGGTGCGGGTGCTGTCCAACCTGGTAGCCAACGCGATCGCCCATACCCCGGCCGGCGGATCGGTGACTCTGGCGGTGGGCACCGATGACAACGGGGCCTGGGCCCGGGTCGACGACACCGGCGTCGGGATCGACGCCGCCGATCTGCCGCGGGTGTTCGACGTCGCCTATCGGGGGTCCAACGATCGGGTACCCCGGGCGGATTCGTCGCTGCCCAGCGGATCGGGCCTCGGCCTGGCGATCGCCGCCGGGTTGATCCGGGCCCACCGCGGCACGCTGTCCGCGCACAATCTGGCGAACGGGGCGCGCTTCGAGATCCGGCTGCCACTGGCGGCCGAGTAGCGCCGGTTAGCGCCGCGGGGACTTGTCCAGGGTGAATTGACACACGTTGGTGTAGCCGTCGCGGAACAGATCCGCGCAGCCGGTCAAATACCGCATGTACTGGTCGTACACCTCTTCGGATTGGATCGCGATCGCCTCGTCCCGACGGGATTCCAGCGCCGCAGACCACAGATCGAGGGTGCGGGCATAGTGCCGTTGCAGTGGCTGTACGCGGCTCACCGCGAATCCGGCGCGGGTGGCGTGTTCCTCGACCAACGACACCAGGGGCAACCGGCCGCCCGGGAAGATGTCGTCGATGATGAATTTGAAGAACCGCAGCAGCGGCATCGTGATCGGCAGGTTGCGATCGTCGAGTTCAGCCTGGCTGGACGCCACGATGCAGTGCAGCAGCATGGTGCCATCGGCGGGCAGCAGCTCATAAGCCCGCGAGAAGAACTCGCCGTAGCGGTCATAACCGAAGTGCTCGAGTGGGCCGATCGCGACGATGCGGTCCACCGGTTCGTGGAACCGTTCCCATCCCTCGAGCAGTACCCGGGAAGACCGGGGGCTGCCGGATGCGGCGAGCAACCCTTCGACATAGGCCTGCTGGTTGCGGCTCAGTGTGAGCGCGACGACGTCGACGTCGAAGCGCGCCTGCGCGCGCAGCGAGGCAGCCCCCCACCCGCAGCCGATATCGAGCAGCGTCATACCCGGCTGCAGACCGAGTTTGTCCAGGGCCAGATCAATCTTGGCGATCTGGGCTTGCTCCAGGCTCATGTCGTCACGCTCGAAGTAGGCGCAGCTGTAGGTCCGGGTGGGATCTAGGAACAGCTCGAAGAACTCGTCGGAGAGATCGTAATGGTGCTGCACATCCTCGAAATGCGGCCGGAGGCCCGGCGCGTGCTGGTTCATCGCTCAGTCCTCAATCGAGCGGCACAACCGCTCGGCCGCCGTGAGGTAGTCCTCGATGAACTCCAGCACGACCTCGCGGGCGGGCTTGATCTTGTTCATCAGCCCCACGCCCTGGCCGACGAAGTAGGTGGACAACGCCTGTGCCCCGGGGTGTCCGTTCTGGGCGAGTTTGTCGATGCGGCGCAGTGCGGGTTCGGCGATCATCGCCTGCAGGGGCAACCCCAACGGCGCGCGGCCACCGGCGTTCGGCGCCCAGGCGTTGGTCCAGTCCGACACCAGCTGCCGGGAGGGTTTCCCGGTGCGACCGGCCGAGCGGATCGTGTCCCGCGATGACGCGGCCACCATCTTCAGCTTGGTGTGCGGTGCAGTCTCGGCTTCCTCGGTGGTCAACCACACCGACCCGGTCCACGCCCCGGCCGCGCCGAGCGCCACCGAAGCCGCCATCTGCCGGCCGGTCACGATGCCGCCCGCGGCCAGCACCGGCGTCTCGCGACCGCCGGGGATGTCGGCGATCGCCTCAAGAACCTCGGGGATGAGCACCATCGTCGTCACCTCACCGCAATGACCGCCGGCCTCGGTGCCCTGGGCGACGATCAGGTCGACACCCGCGTGTACCTGCTTGATCGCGTGCTCCTTGGCGCCGACCAGGGCCGCGACCGGGATCCCACGTTGCTTTCCCGCCTCGATCATGTAGTCCGGCGGCACCCCGAGAGCGTTGGCCATCAGTTTGATCGGATGACTCAGCGAGACCTCCAGCAGACTTTGGCCGGTGTCGCCGGACAGCGCGGAGGAGGCGATGCGGATCTCCTCGACCGGGATGTCGTGATCGGCGAGCAACTCGGAGATGAAGTTCCGGTAGTCCGCCGGAATGCGATCGGCCAGTTGCGCCTTGGTCAGGTTCTCGCCCTTGCCCTCGAACTTGGCCGGCACGATGATGTCCACACCGTAGGGCCTGCCGTTGACATGCTCATCGATCCAGCACAGCTCCTGTTCGAGCTGATCTGGCGTGAATGCCACCCCGCCGAGTACACCGAACCCGCCCGCATTGGTGACCGCGGCGACCACGTCACGACAGTGGCTGAAGGCGAACAATGGAAAGTCGATGCCGTACTGCTCACAGATCTCAGATTTCACGAGCCAATTATGCGCTGTCGGCGTCGCGGCCTCATGGCAGGTGTCCGGCCGCACTAAGCTCGCTCGAATGGTCCGGGTGGGTATCGCGCTGGCGTTCGGGGTACCGTCGCCGTTCCTGCTGGGTGCTGTCGTCCCGGCGAGCACCGTCGACCCTGTCCTGCGACCGGCCGACCACTGATGGCCAGCCTCGCGCAATGGGTCGCCGGAGCACGCCCGCGCACCCTGCCCAATGCGGTCGCCCCGGTTATCGCCGGCACCGGCGCAGCGGCCTGGCTGCACGGTGCGGTGTGGTGGAAAGCGGTTCTGGCACTGGCTGTTTCGATCTGTCTCATCGTCGGGGTCAACTACGCCAACGACTACTCCGACGGTATCCGCGGCACCGATGACGAACGTGCCGGGCCGCTTCGACTGGTGGGATCGAAACTGGCGGCCCCGGGCTCCGTGCTGACCGCCGCGGTCATCAGCCTGGTTCTGGCTGCCATAGCGGGCCTGACCCTGTCGCTGTTGAGCGCCCCGTGGCTGATCGCAGTGGGCGCGGCGGGTATCGCCGCGGCCTGGGGATACACCGGAGGCTCCCGGCCCTACGGCTACGCGGGCTTCGGCGAGGTCGCGGTCTTCGTCTTCTTCGGTCTGGTCGCCGTGCTGGGCACCCAGTACACCCAGGCACTGCGGATCGACCTCGTCGGGGTGACGCTGGCGGTGGCCACCGGTGCACTGTCCTCGGCGGTGCTGGTGGCCAACAACCTGCGCGACATTCCGACGGACGCGGTGACCGGGAAAATCACGCTGGCGGTCCGGATCGGCGACGCCCGCACCCGGATGCTCTATCAGGGTCTACTGGTGTTGGCCGGGGCCCTGACGCTGGTCCTCATGATGGCCACACCATGGTGCGCGGTGGGCCTGATCGCCGTTCCGGCAGCGGTGCGGGCCGCCGGACCGGTGCGCCGCGGGCAGGGCGGACGCGAGTTGATCCCGGTGTTGCGCGACACCGGGCTGACGATGCTGGTGTGGTCGATCGCGGTGGCCACCGCTCTGACGTTGGGTGCCTGAGTCGTCCGGTCCCCCGAGTCGCCCGTTCTAGGCCCTAATCCGGCGGAGTCTCACCGCGCAACCTGGCCTGCAATCGCTCGCGGTCGTGGCGGCGACGGCCATCGGCCTCGGCGATGCCGGCGGTGGCCCGCCGACGCAGCGAAGCCAGCAGCCAGATGCCCAGCGGCAGCGAGAGCACGATCGCGAACAGCATGGCGACGACGAGCGGAATCTCCCCGACCCCGATGAGTTGTGCGCCATAGAAAATGACCGCCGTCAACGCGGCCACCAGTGCCAGGCGCGCCAGGGTATACACCACCACGTCGGCGAATAGTCGGCCGGTGGTGGCCACCACCGCGTCGGCGGCGTCGCGGTCGCTGCTGAGGTCCTCGCTATCGGTCACGGTGACGAGACTACCGACGCGCGTATATTCAGACCAAGGAGGTTTTTTAGTGCACTACGTGTTGATCGTCTTGACCGTCGCCGCCGTGGTCTACTTCGGCGTACGGGCCGTGCGAGCCCGTGCTGCAAAGCCCGCCCCGCGCGTCATCGGCCCCGACGACGACCCGGATTTCCTCTGGAAACTCGGTGACGGAGGCAGGAGTCCGCGCTAATCCTCGATCCGCAGGGGCGGCTGTTAAACGCGAGCTTCACCCTGCCGGCGTCGGAGACAAGGTCTGGTCCTGGGTGGTTTGGCTGTTGATGCACGCGGTGGCGGTCAGGGAAACCACCGGCAGCGCGGCCAGGACGAAGCGGCGGGAAGGGTTGCTAGTCATCCCCGGTAATCCTCGCACGGCGCCACGTGCTGATCGCCTGAACCAGGGTCCAGCCGACCAGTGCGCCCAGTGCGATGGAGATGATCGCGGCTCCGGCAACGCTCACCCCGGCCAGGCCGGCGTAGTCACCGGTGGCGCCACGGCTGACCGACATGAACGTCAGTTGGCCGGGGACCAGTGACCAGAACGCCGCCAGGGTCAGCACCATCGTCGGCGGCGCGGTCGTGATCCTCGCGGTCATCATCGCGAACGGGATCGCGACCATCGCGCCGATGAAGCCGGAGTGCGCGGCGTTCAGCACCAACCCGGCCACGCTCTGGGCACCCATCGCGACCCCGATGGTCAGCAGCAGCCAGATCAATGAACCCCTCGGCGCCGACAGGTAGATGTACAGCCCGATCGCGATGACGACGATCGACACGTAGAACGACCACGGACCCATCGGCGAGGACGGGGACTGGGTGGGGATCTGGCCCGCGATCTGCACGCCCACCACCACCCCGTAGACCATCAACCCGAGCTGGGCCGCACCATAGACGACCCGGCTCGAACCGGAAATGATCTTGCCCCCGGCCAATTCGATGGCACCGACGACCAGCGCCATCCCCGGCAGGGTCGCGATCAGGGCCGGGCTGATCACCCGCAACAGTCCGTCGTGGGCGACGTCGGCGACGAACCAGATCGCCAGCAGGGTGACCACCACCGCCGACAGCGTCGGCAGAATCGGCCCGAAACCGGGCAGCGGCCGGCTGATCTGCATGATGACTCCCACCACCAGGCCCAGGAACAGATGGGCCGGCAGGGCATTCCACGACGGTTCGATGGTCATCCCGAATCCAACGGTGGTCACCGCGTAGCCCAGCGTCGTGGCGACCGCGCCGAACCGGGGTGGCTGCCGGCGTGCGGCCCGGACGGCGGCGATCGCGTCGGTGGGGGTGATCGCGCCGGCCGCGGCGAGTCCGGCGACCTGATCGATACGGGCAGCCATGTCCAACTGGCTCGACGGTTGTGCCGAGCCGTCCAATTGGAAGGCCCGGGTGCCGATCTGGATCAGCAACATGGTGGGCAGCGCCGCGATCTCCACCGACTCGGTGGTGTAACTCTCGGCGATATCCGTCAGCCGTGCCTCCACGACCTGGATGGGCTGGGCCACTTCGATCAGTGCGATACCGATTTCGCGCAGCATGACCGCAACATCGTCGACGTCGTAGCTGTCCGGCCCGGCCAGCGGCGGTAGGGGAGTCTTGAACATGGCCGCAATCATGACGACCGCCAGGCAGAGGTTGGTGGAGGCAAAGCGCCATCGGGCGAATCTTTGCTGAACTGATAGCGTCGAAACCATGGGGGCAGCTCTGAATGTCGGCTGGTCCAACTCGATGAGCCGCCCAGCCTCGGCTGGCAGGAGATGCGGCTGTGGACCGCGGTGCTCGAGGGTGCGACCGGTGCCGGCCGTGGCGTGTGGGAGACCATCGCCGGAGCAGGCGGCTTCTCGCCGGCGTCCTATCAGGCACTCGTGGAACTCAGTTCGGCCTACCTGATGGTCAGCAAGGCGGCCGTGCTGTCGAGCATGCTCGGCTACGCCGGCGGGGATGCCGGCCTGGCGCGCAGCGCGTTGCGCCTGCAGGCCGGGTTGTGGATCTGGTCCGGTGCCTACTTCGCCGGTCTGGCCTCCAGCGCCCCGGCCGGCACCATGCCCGCAATCGTGGTGGCCTGACTCGGGTCAGGCCCGTCCCGCGTCCGGACCGAGTTCGGTCGCGACCGCCTGTCTTGAACCGGGTCGATTGATGCGTGGACATCACCAAACATCCGCGCTCCGAGGCTAATTGACCCCGGCGTAGGAGTGCAGGCCCACCGTCACGAGGTTGATGAAGAACAGGTTGAACACCATCGCCAGAAAACCCGCCACGTTGATCCAGGCCGCTTTGCGGTCCCGCCACCCCGCGGTCGACCGCGCGTGTAGGTAGGCCGCGTAGATCACCCAGGCGATGAAGGACAGCGTCTCCTTGGGGTCCCAGCCCCAGTACCTACCCCACGCTTCCTCGGCCCAGACGGCGCCGAAGATCACCCCGAACCCGAAGACCGGGAAGGCGAAGATCGTCGTGCGGTAGGCGATTCGGTCCAGTGCCTGCGCGTCGGGCAGTCGCGCGACGATCCGCGACACGACCCCGTCCCGTTCGCCGTTTTCGGACATCTCGCCATACCGGGACGTCTTGACCAGGAACAGCAGGCTGGCGACCCCGGCAACCAGGAACACCCCGGAGCCAAGGCCGACCACCGAGACGTGGATCGGAAGCCAGTAGGACTGCAGTGCGGGCATCACCGGCGCCGCGTAGGTGTAGAGCCAACGACCCGACACCGTCAGCAGGATCAGGGTCGGCACCAGGACGAAGACCCACAGCGACCGGTAGGCCGGTTTGCGCAACACGACCGCGGCCGCGACCAGACCGCACAGCGACGTCAGATTGATGAACTCGTACATATTGCCCCAGGGCGCCCGGGAGGTGGCCAGTCCGCGCAGCACGATGCACCCGAACAGCAGAGCCATGCCGAGGTACACCAGGGCCAGGCCGGCCCTGCCGAACCGCTCCGGCAGCGATGGGGCGGGACGTTGTATGACCACGCCGGGGCGATCGGCGTCGACCTGCACGCTGAGAGGATCGGCCGGCGCTCTCCCGGCGCCGGCGGAGGCGAAAACCAGTTCCCGGGCCTCGACCCGGCGCCCCCGACTCGACGCCAGTTCGACGGCGAGCAGCATCAGCGCCATGACCAGCACGATGAGCGAGGTGGTGAACGCCCAATCTGAGTAGCGGGCCAGGCCGATGTCGATGCTGTCGCTGGTCATCTGCGATCCGCCTCCGCCACTCGCCGGGCAAGCGTGTCGAACTCGCCGCTCCAACCGGAATTATCGGTGCGAGCCAACCCGCCCAATTCGACTCTCACCGTACCTGGGCCGGTGGGGGTGATGCGCGCCCATACCCGGCGACGACGAACGATCAGGGAAACCAGCAGACCGCCCATCATCGCCAGGGCCGACACCAGCACCCACACCTGGGCGGGGTCGTGGGAGACCTGGAGGTTGACGAACGGGGTGGCCTTGTCGAATCGCACCACCGTGCCGTCGTCGAGACGCACCTCCTGCCCGAGGCTCAGGTTGGTGCGTTTGACCTTCGTCAGCCGATTCTGCTCGATCAGACGACTGTCCAAGGTGAACAACGACTGCGGCCGGCCGCTGTCCAGACCGGCGTCGCCGCGGTAGATGTCGATCGCGACCGCGGGGTCGTTGAGCGCCGGAAAACCCGAGGACAGCAGTGTGCCGTCCATCTGCTGCGTCGGCGCCAGCAGTCCGGTGATGGCGAGTTGGTGCTTGCGGCGCTGATCCGGCGGGTACAACCCGGCCGGCGGGTCGACGCGGATCACGCCCGAGGACAGCAGGGTGAGTCCGTCATCGGGGCGCCACTGGATGGTCTGGGTTCGCTGCTGTCCGTCGGGGAAGGTCACGGTGAAACTGGGCGCATAACCGTGGCCCTGCAGGTACACCCGGTCGCCACCGATGCGCAACGGGTGGTTGACCTCGAGTCGGTAGGGCCGCCAGGTTCCCGAGGCCAGGTCTGCGCCGGCCTGGTAGTCGATATTGGAGGCGAACGAGGTGGCCTGCCCGGTAGCCATGTAGGTCGCCGTGAAGTCGTTGACCCGCACACACATTGGGTACAGCGAGGTGCCGTCCACAGTGTTCCCGGCGCGGAACGAGTCGAAAGCGGCCGGCGAGGCCGTGCAGAACCCAGGCCCGCCGTTGGCGATCACGATGACGTTGCCCTCGTAGCTGAAAAGCTTGCCGGCGGCCACTGCCGCGAGCAGGCCGAGCAGCGAGAAATGGAAGACGATGTTGCCGAACTCGCGCAGATAGCCCTTCTCGGCAGAGATCTCGGTCACGTCTCCGACCTGCCGGGTCACCCGCCGCCAACCGCGCAACTGTCCGGCGATGACCGCAGCGAGGGCATCGGGTGTGCCGGCGGCGTCCGCGTCAGCGTGCTTGGGCAGCCGACTCAGATTGCGTGGCACCGGCACCGGCACCGGCACAGCGCGCATTCCGCGAACGTGCTCCAGAGTTCGTGGAGTCAGACACCCCACCAGCGAGATGAAGAGCAGGACGTAGACGGCGGTGAACCAGGAACTGGAGAACACGTCGAACAGTTGCAGGCGGTCCAGCCACGGACCGATGGTCGGATTGGCGGCCAGGTATTCCTCGACCTTCGACTCGTTCAGGCTGCGCTGGGGTAGCAGGGCGCCGGGCACCGCGCCGAGTGCGAGCAGGAACAGCAACGCCAACGCGGTGCCCATTGAGGTCAGAGCCCGCCACCCCTTCCCCGCGAGCAGGCGCCAGCGCCCCGCACGCCCCGGCGTGTCGGGGACGTCTACGTCTGCTCGCGCTAGGGAAAGGGTCATATCGGCAGCCTCACGTCGGTGACGAAATTATCGCGCACCCACGAGGTGAAGTCGTTCCACACCCCCGTCACCAGTGCCAGGCCGACCACGATGAGCAGCACACCGCCGAAGATCTGAATGGCGCGGGTATTGCGGCGCAACCAGTCGAAGGCCCCGACGGCCCAGCCCGAACCCAACGCCAACGCGACGAACGGGATGCCCAGGCCCAGGCAGTAGGCGATCACCAACGCCACACCGCGGGCGACGCTGGCCCCGTCGGTGGCGGATGCGACGGCGATCACGCCGGTCAGGGTCGGACCCAGGCACGGCGTCCAGCCGAGTGCAAACACCGCGCCGAGCAGGGGCGCTCCGGCGATTCCGGCCAGTTGGCGGGGCGCGAACCGCACCTGTCGCTGCAGGGCCGGGATGAAGCCGATGAAGGCCAGACCCATGATGATCGTGACCACGCCGCCGATACGCTGCAGCACAACCTGATTGATGATCAGCGCGGTGGTCATCCCGAGCACCGCGACGGTGCCCATGACGAACACGGCGGTGAATCCGGCCACAAACAGCGTCGCCGAACCAACAACCCGCCAGCGTCGGCCAGCGTTGGAGCCGTCGACGCCGTCGACGCCGACCACCGCCGCCAGATAGGACAGATACCCGGGAACCAGCGGGACCACACACGGGGACGCGAATGACACCAGACCCGCCAGCACGCACAGCCCGAGCGCCAGTAGCAGTGGACCGGCCGCGGCGGTCTCGGCCAAACCGCTCACTGCTGTCCGGACACGGGTTCGGCGGCAAGGCGCGAGATCAACGGAAGCAGATCCTCGGCCAGCAGTTCGCGCAGGAAGACCGCGGCAACCCGGTGCGCACGGTCCAGCACCACCGTCGAGGGGATCACGGTGGTGGGGTACCTGCCGCCGAAGGCGATCATGGTGCGCATGGCCGGGTCGTAGATCGACGGGAAGGTGATGTTGCGATCGGTGATGAAATCGCGCGGCGCGTCGATCGAGTTGTCGCGCACGTCGATTCCCAGCACCGCGACGCCATCGTCGCGAGTGCTCTCATAAACCTGCTGCAACTGAATCATCTCGGACCGGCACGGCCCGCACCATTGCCCCCAGACGTTGATCACCGTCACCTGGCCGGCGAAATCACTCAGCGAGATGGTTCGTTCGAGGTCCATCAGGTCCGGCCCCGACAGCGGTCCCGGTTTGCCGCGGCTCTCCGGCGGGTCGTAGGTGATATCCGTCTGCCCACCCGGGGCGACGAACTCGAAGGTGCCGCCCTGGGCGACGGCGTCGTCGCCGGTGGAGCAGCCCGAGACCAGTACCGCGGCCACCGGGGCAACGAGTACCTTCGCGAGGAGCCGCTTCACGTGTTTGCCGGCTCCGAGTATTGCCAGTCGACGAGTTCATCACCCTCGAAGACGAAAGTATTGAGCGAGGCGAGGTCACACATCCGGCGGCGCGGGTCGTGGGGCAGCCGGTGGCCGAGCATCGACCGTCGCAAGATCTCCACCGGCAGTTGATGACTGACGCACACCACCTCGTGTCCCTCGGCGGCCTTGCGAGCCGCCTCGATCGCGCGCCGCATTCTCGAAGCGACCTGGGCGTAGGGCTCGCCCCAGGACGGCCGCAGCGGGTTGAGCAGATATCTCCAGTTTCGCGGATCCCGCAGCGCACCGTCGCCGGGTGACACCCGCTGGCCTTCGAAGATGTTCTCGCTTTCGATGAGATCGCCGTTGGAGTCGATGGTCAAGCGGTGGTGCCCGGCGATCGGGGCGGCGGTCTGCTGGGCACGCTCCAGCGGTGAGGCGATCACCGCGACGATGTCGCGACCGGCCAGCGCATCGGCGACCGCCTGGGCCTGGGCCTTGCCGCGCTCGGAAAGGTAGAAGCCGGGCTTGCGCCCGTAGAGGATCTTGTCCGGGTTGTGCACCTCGCCGTGGCGCATCACATGCACGGTGGTCTGGGATCGGGTCGAAGCGCTCACAGGGGCCTTGCCTGCGCCGCGGCGCGGGCTGCCGCCGGGAGGGCATCTGCGATCTGTTCGAAGGCGTCGTCGTCCAATACCGCTGAGACGAACCAGGTTTCGAAGGCACTCGGCGGTGCGTAGACCCCGGAGTCGAGTAACGAATGAAAGAACGCCGGGAACCGCCAGGTCTCGCTGGCGCGAGCGGCGGCGAAGTCGGTGACCGGCTTCTCGGTGAAGAACACCGACAGGAAGTTGCCGGCCCGGGCGATCTGATGCGCTACCCCCGCGGAGTCCAGCGCCCCGGCCAGCAGGCCGGCCAGGCGGTCGGCGGCGGCGTCCAGTGCGGCGTAGACGGCGTCGTCGGCATGACGAAGGGTGGCCAGGCCGGCGGCGACCGCGACCGGATTTCCCGACAGCGTTCCGGCCTGATAGACCGGCCCCAGCGGAGCGAGGCGCTCCATCACGTCGGCACGACCACCGAAGGCGGCCGCCGGCAATCCGCCGCTCATCACCTTCCCGAAGGTGAAGAGGTCGGCGTCGACGGGATCAATCCCGTACCAACCGGATCGACTCATGCGGAAGCCGGTCATCACCTCGTCGAAGATCAGCAGCGCGCCGTGCGCCGCGGTGATCTCACGCAGGGCGGCGTTGTAGCCCGGTTGCGGTGCGACCGCGCCCATGTTTCCCGGGCACGCCTCGGTGATGACGGCGGCGATGGTGTCGCCGAAGGCGGCGAAGGTCTCCTGCACGGCGGCGACGTCGTTGTATCCCAACACGATGGTGTCGGCGGCGCTGGCGCCGGTGACCCCGGAAGAGGACGGCAGGCCCAGGGTGGCCACCCCGGATCCGGCTTCGGCCAGCAGTGCGTCAACGTGGCCGTGGTAGCAGCCGGCGAATTTGACGATCTTGGCCCGTCCGGTGAAGCCGCGGGCCAGGCGTATCGCGCTCATGGTGGCCTCGGTTCCGGAGTTCACCAATCGCACCCGTTGCACCGGTTCGACCCGGGCGATGATCTCGGCGGCCAATTCGGTCTCGCCGGCGGTGGGCGCACCGAACGACAATCCTTCGGCAGCGGTGCGTTGGACGGCCTCGACGACGGCCGGGTGGGCGTGGCCGAGGATCATCGGCCCCCAGGAGCAGATCAGGTCGACGTACCGGTTGCCGTCGGCGTCGGTCAGCCGGCAGCCCCGCGCCGAGGTGATGTAGCGCGGCGTACCACCGACGGCGTTGAATGCCCGGACCGGAGAATTGACCCCACCGGGGATCACCTCGCAGGCCTCAGCGAAGAGCTTCGCCGAGATGGTCGCTGGAGCTGCCCGGTTGGTCATGAACTCCAGTGTTCCAGCCCGGACGCGACCGTCAACCAAATGGTGTAGTGCTTCGCGTCACCCAGGCCCGATTCCGGACGCGCTGCGCTCGGGCGAGCATTCAGTGAGAGCGGTAGATCCGCCCCCGGCCACTGACGGTGACCACCACCGCCGCGCCGGGCCGTGGCGGCGGGGCGCCACCGGCGATCCGAACCGGGAGCCAGGTGCCGTCGGCAAGTTCCACTTCAACCAGCGAGTCGTGGCCGTAGTAGGCCGCCTCCCGAACCACTCCGGCACCCGGGAGCATCCCGTCGCGCGGATCGTGGCCGGTGAGCACGAGTTGCTCGGGCCGCAGAACCACCACGTCGGGGCTCCCGGCGGAGCGGCCGGGTGTCTCCGGGTCGCCCGGTTGCACCGCAATCTCGCCGAGTGCGCAGGAGACCCGGATGGCGTCCCCGGTCGCGGACACCGCGATCGGAGCCGTCAGTTCCAGTTCGACCGCGTCGCCGACGAATCGGGCCACCTCGAGGTCGACCGGCGCGTCATAGATCTCCCGCGGGGAACCTGCCTGCACGATGCGGCCGCCGCGCATGACGGCGACGAGGTCGGCGGTGGACAGCGCCTCCTCCTGGTCGTGGGTGACCAATAGTGCGGTGGTGCCCTGAGCGCGCAGTAGTTCGCGTACCTCGGCGCGCAGGTGGGTGCGCAGCGTGGCATCCAGTGAACTGAATGGCTCGTCGAGGAGCACAACCTCCGGTCGCGGCGCCAGGGCGCGGGCGAGTGCGACGCGCTGCTGCTGGCCACCGGAGAGATCGTGCGGGCGGGCATCGGCATAGTCCGCCATCTGCACCAGTTCGAGCACCTCGTGGATGCGATCCGTCGCGCCGCGCGGCAGCCCGAACCCGACATTGCCGCTCACACTCAGATGCGGGAACAGCGCGCCCTCCTGCGGCACGATGCCCACCCGGCGTTTCTCCGGCGGAACGAAGATGCCGGCCGGACCCGCGCGGGCGACGACCCGCTCACCGAAGAGCACCGATCCGGTTCGGGGCGTTAGGAATCCGGCCAGGATGCGCAGCAGGGTCGTCTTGCCCGAGCCACTCGCGCCGAGCACCGCGACCAGAGACCCCGACGGCACCTCAAGGTCGAGATGGTCGATCACATCCACTCCGCCCGGACCGCTCTCGTCGTAGCTGAAGCCCAGGCCCCGTACCGATACCCCGGTCACACCGGCACCTCCGCGGTTTCTCGGATAGGCCCCACGGCACGTCCGAGCAGCCACGCGGGGACGGCCGCCAACGCCACCAGGGTGATCGCATACGGCGCCGCCGATCCGTAGGCGGCCACTTCGGTCCGGCTCCACAGCTCCGTCGCCAGGGTGTCCAGTCCCGTCGGCCGGAGCATCAGCGTGGCGGGCAACTCCTTCATGGCTGTCAGCAGAACCAGCATCCCGCCGGCGGCTATCCCGGGCAGTGTGAGGCGCAGAGTCGTTGTGGCCCATGCCCGTAGGGGTCCGAGTCCGAGGGTACGAGCGGTCTCCTCCAAGACCGGCGGCACGGCTGCCGTCGCACTCCGGGTGGCACCTACCGCCTTGGGCCCGAAGAGGATCGCGTAGGCGAGGGCGAGCACGGCGACGCTCTGATAGGCGAATGGCGCCACCGCGAGGGTCAGGAACACCAGCGACAGCCCGACCACGACACCGGGGAGTGCGTGGCCGGTGAACGACAGCGTTTCGATGGTGCGCACCGACCGCGTGCGGTACCGCCCGGCGAGGATGCCGACCGGTACCGCCAGCACGACGGCGAGGACCGCACCCGCGGAGGACACGGCGACCGATGTCACTGCGGCGGAAACGAGTTGACCGACGACGAGCGGCGACCTGGTGCCCTCCAGCATGCGCAGGATCAGCGAGACGAGCGGGACGCCGAGCGCCAAGACGGTGAGCGCGGTGAGCCAGCCGAGAGCGCCGACGCGGGCTGCGGCGCTCAGCGGCACCGGTGCCGAAGGCCGCTGGGTGCCGGTGGCCACCCGCCATCGCAGGGATCGGCCCCGAACCCGGCGCTCGGCCGTCACCAGCATCACCGCCAGCGCCACCAGGACCAGGGCAAGGACCGTCGCGCCGATCCGGTCGAAGCTGGCCCGGTAGGACGCATAGATGACCCGGGTGAACGCGTCGACGCGCAGCAGGGCGACGGCCCCGAAGTCGGAGAGCACGTAGAGCGCCACCAGCAGCGCCCCGCCCGCCGCGGCGGGCCACGCCTGCACCAGCGTGGTCTCGGCGAAGGCACGCATCGGTCCGCGACCCAGCGCACGGGCCACCTCCTCGATGGCCGGGTCGGCGGCCCGCAGGGCGGCCGTCACCGGTAACACCACGTAGGGGTAGCAGACCAGGGTGAGGATCAGCGCCGCTGCCCAAAACCCGTGCATCGCGGGGAATTGGGAGATCCACGCGTAGGCGGCCACATACGACGGCACCGCCAGCGGCAGGGCGGCGGTGATCAGCCACATCCCCCGCATCGGCAGCCTGGCGCGAGCGATCAGCCACGCCGTGGGCACGCCGATGAGCAGACAGGCGGTGACCACGGTTAGGACCAGTGCCACCGAGGTACCGACCGTCTCGAGGGTCCGGGGCCGGGCGAGCACGTCGACAACGCGCTGCGGGCCCGCCCCGCCGGCACGCACGAACAAATACAGCAGGGGAATCAGCGAAAGGGCAGCGGTAAGCCCACCCGCGAGCAGCAGCAACCGAGGTGGCCGGGCGGAGGTGCGTTGGCGATCCGGTGATCGCGTCGGGGCTGGCGCCGATGTCACTGCAACCCGACATCCTCCAACATCGCCAGCGTCGCCGGGAGGCCGGCGAGCTCGTCGAGGGCGATGCGGGGTCCGCGTAGCGAATCCAGGGGCGGCAGTCCGGCGGCCGGCGGCACCGACGGCAGCAGCGCGTACTCAAAGGTGTTGGCGACGAACCACTGCTGCGCCTCGGGGGCGAGCAGCCATTCGACGAGCCGCGCAGCGTCGACGTCGGCCGCGGCAGACTGGAGGATACCGACACCGGCGACATTGACCAGACTGCCCGGATCGCCGGGGGCGGTGAAGGCGATCTGGGCACGCATCTCCTCCGGGCCCACCTCGGCGGCCTTCTCGTACCAGTAGTAGTGGTTGATCAGCCCGAGCTCGACCTGACCGGCATTGACCGCGTCGAGGATGAGTCCGTTCTTCTCGAATTTCTGTACGTCGTTGGCCACCAGGCCCGCGAGCCACCGCCGCGTCACCTCGTCGCCGGAGGAGACCCGCATCGCTGTGACGAACGCCTGAAACGACGCGTTGGTCGGCGCTATCGCCACCTGCCCCCGCCACCGCGGCTCGGTCAAATCGAAGACCGAACGCGGGACATCGGCGGCGGGCGTCTGTTGGCTGTCATAGGCGATCACGCGGACGCGCCCGGTCACGCCGGTCCAGGTGCCCGTCGGCGAGCGGTAAACGGCCGGGATGACGTCGGACGCCGGGCCCGGCAGCACGGCGAACAGTCCCGCCTCGTCGACCGCGCCGAGCGCACCGGCGTCCTGGGCGAAGAACACCTGCGCGGGACTGTTGACGCCCTCCTCGACAAGTTGGGCGGCCAGTTCGGCGCTGTCGCCGTAGCGGGCCTGCACCGCAATCCCGGTCGCAGCAGTGAACTTCTCCAGCAGGGGTCCGATCAATTGCTCGGATCGACCCGAATAGACGGTCAGGGGATCGCGGCCGGGCCCCGATTCCGTGCCGCACGCGGCCAGCAGCATCCCGATCAGCATGCCGATCACCGTGAACAGGGCGATCCGGACGGGACGACGCGAGCGGGACACCGGAACTCCTTTCGGGATATAAAGTGAGGCTTGCCTAACATTCCCTACCGGAGCGGCCGGCGTCAAGTTGACCCCGTCTCGGCACCCCCCACCCGGTGCTCAGCGGAAGCGTCTGAGCCGCAGGCTGTTGGCCACCACCAGCACCGAGGATGCCGCCATAGCCGCGCCGGCGATCATCGGGTTCAGCAGCCCCAGCGCCGCCAGGGGGATCGCCGCGGTGTTGTAGCCGAACGCCCAGAACAGGTTCTCTTTGACGATCCGCAGTGTTTTCGACGACAACCGCAGCGCGGTCGGGACGGTCCGCAGGTCACCGCGCACCAGGGTGATGTCACCGGCCTCGATCGCCGCATCGGTCCCCGTTCCCATCGCCATCCCGATATCGGCGGTCGCCAGCGCCACCGAATCGTTGACGCCGTCGCCGACCATCGCGACCCGATGGCCGCGGGCCTGCAGTGCGCTGATCGCGTCGGCCTTTTCCGACGGCAACACCCCGGCGATGACGTCGGAGGCGGCAATGCCGACCTCGGCGGCCACCCGGGCGGCGACCGCGGTGTTGTCTCCGGTCAACAACATCGGGGTGATGCCCATCGTCTTCAATTCGGCGACGGCTTCGGCGCTGGTGGGTTTGACCGCGTCGGCCAGGCGGATCACCCCGCGCGCGACACCGCCCCAACTCACCACCACGGAGGTGCGACCGTCGGAGTCGGCGGCCCTGGTCACCGTGACGCTGGTGCCGTCCACCACGCCACTGACCCCGGTTCCGGGATTGTTGACGAAGTCGGTGACCGGTGCAGGCGCCGAACCCCGTGCCCGGGCCGCGCCGACGATGGCCGCCGCCACCGGATGCTCGGAGGCCGCCTCGACCGACGCGGCGTACCCCAGCACCGCGGCGGAATTTTCGCCGGGCGCCGCCTCGACGGCACTGACCGTCATCCGGCCGGTGGTCACCGTTCCGGTCTTGTCCAGGACGACGGTGTCGATACCCCGCACGGTCTCCAGAACCTGCGGCGTCTTGATCAGCACCCCGAGTTGGGCGCCGCGGCCGGTGCCCACCAGGATCGCCGTCGGCGTGGCCAGGCCCAGCGCGCAGGGACAGGCGATGATCAGCACCGCGACCGCCGCGGTGAACGCGGCGGTGGCCGAATGCCCGGTCGCGAGCCAGCCCGCCAACGTCAGAGCGGCAATCACCATCACGACAGGAACGAATACCTCCGACACCCGGTCGGCCAGCCGCTGAATCGATGCCTTGCCACTCTGGGCATCGGCCACCATCGCGGCCATCCGCGCCAATTGTGTCTCGCCGCCAACTTTATTCGCACGCAACACAATCCGGCCGTAGGTGTTGACCGCACCACCGAGCACCGGGGAGCCGGCACGAACGTCGACGGGCACCGACTCCCCGGTCATCGCCGAGGTGTCCAGTGCCGAGGCGCCCTCGATCACCACACCGTCGGTGCCCACCCGTTCCCCGGGCCGCACCACAATCACGTCACCCACGACGAGGTCGCCGACCGTGATCCGCACCTCCTCGCCATCGCGCAGCACGGTGGCCTCCTTCGCGCCGAGCGACAGCAGTGCGCGCAACGCCGAACCGGCCGACCGTTTGGCCTTGCCTTCGGCGTAGCGACCGGCCAGCAGGAACACGGTGACCACGACCGCGACTTCGAAGTACAGGTGCGCGCCCGTTCCGGTGACCACCACGAACACCGACCACAGGTACGCGGCCAGGGTGCCCAGCGATACCAGGGTGTCCATGGTGGACGTGCCATGCCGGGCGCCGTTCAGGGCCGCCGCGTGGAAGGAGCGACCGCTGAAGAACACGATCGGGGTGGCCAGGGCGAGCACCAGCCATTGCCAGCCGGGGAACTGCCAACCCGGTACCGACGACAGTGCCACCACCGGAACGGCCAGTGCCGTCGCGACGATCAATCGGGGCCGCAACCCGTCCTCGGGGACATCGTGGTCCAGATGATCGCCGGGGCGGGTGTGTTCGAGCACCGAGGCGTGGTAGCCGGTGGTCTCGACCGCGTCGATGAGGTCACGGGCGTCCACCGTCGGGTCGTGGTCGACGTGGGCCTGTTCGACCACGAAGTTCACGGTGGCCCGCACCCCGTCGAGGCGGTTGAGGCCACGTTCGATCTTCGCGGCGCAGGAGGCACAGGTCATCCCGCTCAGCCGCAGATCCGTGGTCGTCATAACCCGGACTATACCCCTAGGGGGTATATGTATCAATAGCGGTTCGGGGCACCCGGCGACGCAATCCGGCCACGCCCAGAATCGCCAGAACACCGGCGATGGTGGCAAGTAACAGAGCCAGCACCATCAGCGGCGGGTCGTAGACCACCGAGACGGTCCGCGGTTGACCCTCCGTCACCGGTGCGATGTCGACCAGGCTCCTGACCCGGGCCCAACACAGCACCGCACCGACGGCCGCGACGAGGGCCGCGACCAGTTGCACGAAATAGCGGACCGGTGAACCCCTCACGACTCCACCAGTTTCATCAGCGCTGCCCGCAACGCCTCGTCATCGCGCGCCCAGGCCTGGGCGGTGCGATCGTTGGCCAACCGCAGACCTATCCCGGTTCGACCCTTCGGCACCCCGTTGAGTTCGCCGAGGGTGCGGGCCTCCTGCCACATCTCGATCGGCTGGCCGGATTTCACGGTGTTTTCGGCCTCCGGGTACACGGCGAGAATCTCGCCGATGGGCAGAGTCTCGGTGCCCTGGCGCAGGGTGTCGGCCGTTAGTTCCACGCTGGTGTGCTGGCGGGCGGCCCGGACCTGAAGTGCCAGCACCGAACACATCACCACCAGGAAGAACAGCGGAAGCGTGGCCCGGAACCCCAGGCCCGCGCCGTACTGAACGAAGACCATCGCGAGCCCGCCTGCCACGCCCAGCCACAACCAATGCCAGCTCGCGCCGTTCTCAAAGAACAGCACGGGATCAGACCCAGGCGAATCAGACCCAGGCGAATCAGACCCGGCAGGATCAGAACCGGCAGGATCAGACATCGGCCGGAGCCAGTCGGCTGAACATCAGCGTGCCGGCGATGATCGGCAACAGGCTGAGCAGGGTCAGAATGTGGGTGCCGGCGAAAACTGCGGCCACCCCGACTAACACGACGATTGCCAGCGCCAGACCCGCGGTGGCCCGGCGGTACCGCGGATCGCCGGCCCGGGCGCGCACCGCGAACGCCACCAGTAACGCCGCGGCGAGTGCGAACAAGATTCCGGCACCCCGGTACAGCCGCAGATAATTCCGGACGGACTCATCCGACACCCCCGGCGGGGCAGCATCGCGGAGGGCGTCGAAGTCCACGATCGCGGCCATCAGACCCCCGGCCATCAACAGCACGGCTCCGAACACCAACGTCCAGAAGGCGGCGGTGACGGCACCCGGCCGAGTTGGGCTCGCTTCACTATCCACCGCGCGTAAACACCCTTCCGCTTGAGCTCTTTCCTACTGGTAAGCCTAGGTCAACGGGTGAAGAACCGGGTCGACTCGGGGCGGTGCAGCAGGTATACGCCGCCGGCGATGAGCACCGACCCGACAATGCCGGTGACCGCGAACACTACGGCCGCCATCGGCTCACGTACGGCACCGAACAGACTGGCCAGAGTGTAGAAAATCGTGGCCAGCCCACCGCCGGTCAGCAGTGTGCGGGTCCAGCGGTACCCCGACCGCATGAGCCACAGAAAGGTCGCCACCACGGCGCCCACCGCGAGCACGATCGCGGTGGTGGCGATGGCGACGTACATCGAGGAACCCGCGGCGGTGCCGGTGCCGGTGCCGGCGGTGAAGATGTCGACGACCTGTCCGATCAGCAGCAGAGGCAGCGCCACCAGCCACAGCCAAAAGCCGGTGTCGACGTCGGCGGGGCGTGGCGGTGCCCCTGCCGCGGACGGGCCGGTCACGACAGCCAACCCGCGGCGTCGACCGCAAAATAGGTCAGCACGATATCGGCGCCGGCCCGGCGGATGCCGGTCAGCGACTCCAACGCGGCGGCCGGGCCGTCCACCCAGCCGTTGGCCGCGGCCGCGGCGATCATGGCGTACTCGCCGGACACCTGGTAGGCCGCCACCGGAACCGGCGAGATCTCCGCGGCCGCACGCACGATATCGAGGTAGGCCATCGCGGGCTTGACCATGATGATGTCGGCGCCCTCCTCGATGTCGAGAACGATCTCGCGCATCGCCTCCCGGGCATTGCCGCCGTCCTGCTGGTAGGTCCGGCGGTCCCCGGTCAGCGCGCTGGCCACCGCTTCCCGAAACGGCCCGTAGAAAGCCGAGGCGAACTTCGCCGCGTAGGCCAGGATCACCGCCTCGGTGAAGCCGGCCGCGTCGAGTCCACTCCGGACGGCGGCCACCTGGCCGTCCATCATGCCGCTGAGGCCGACCACGTGAGCGCCCGCTTTCGCTTGGGCAACAGCAAGTTTGACGTACTGGGAGTTGGTGGAGTCGTTGTCGACGCGACCCGAGTCGTCCAGGATGCCACAGTGACCGTGGTCGGTGAACTCATCGAGACAGGTGTCGGCCATCAGCACCGTGGCATCGCCGAGATCTGAGGCCAGATCCCGCAATGCCACGTTGAGGATCCCGTCGGGACGCAGTCCCGACGAGCCGGTGGCGTCCCTGTCCGCGGCGCGAGGTACGCCGAAAATCATCAGACCGCCGACACCGGCCGCGACCGCCACGGCGGCCGCGGCACGCAACGAGTCCCGGGTGTGTTGCACGACGCCGGGCATGGCCGAAATCGGACGCGGTTCATCGATGCCGTCGGCGATGAACATCGGCAGCACCAGGTGCCTGGGCTGCACGGAGGTCTGCGCCACCAGACGGCGCATGGCCGGACTGGACCGCAGCCGACGCGGGCGTTGGGCGGGAAACGACATGGCGGGGGTCGTCCGCCCTACCGGCGCCGACTCTTCTTGCGCGGCGGCGGCAGCGCGCCCTCGGCACGCAGCCGGGCGGCGTGTTCGGCCAGCGCGTCGACCAGTGGGCCGACCGCGGCGGTCTCAGGCTGAACGTCGACGCGCAGGCCGAATTCCGCGGCGGTTTCGACGGTTTTGGGCCCGATGCAGGCGACGATGGTGCGGGAGTGCGGCTTGCCCGCGATTCCGACGAGATTACGCACCGTCGAAGAAGAGGTGAAGCAGACCGCGTCGAATCCGCCGGTCTTGATCATCTCCCGGGTTTCAGCCGGCGGCGGCGCCGCACGCACCGTGCGGTAGGCCGTGACATCCTCGATCTCCCAGCCGCGTTCCCGAAGGCCTTCCGACAGCGTCTCGGTGGCGATATCGGCACGCGGTAGCAGCACCCGGTTGACCGGGTCGAAAATGCTGTCGTAGTCGGGGAATTCATCGAGCAGGCCCAGCGATGACTGCTCACCGGAGGGCACCAACTCAGGGGTGATACCAAAGGCGCGGACCCGGTCGGCCGTGGCTTCACCCACGCAGGCGATCTTGACTCCGGAGAAGGCCCGGGCGTCGAGACCGAACTCCGCGAACTTGTCCCAGACCGCTCGGACGGCGTTGGTCGAGGTGAACACGACCCACTGGAACCGGCCGTCGACCAGTCCCTTGACGGCGCGTTCCATCTGAGCCGGGCTGCGCGGCGGTTCGACGGCGATGGTGGGCACCTCGATCGGCAACGCACCGTGGGCGGCGAGTCGCTCGCTCATCTCTCCGGCCTGGTCCTTGGTTCGCGGAACCAACACCGTCCAGCCGTACAGGGCCCGGCTCTCCCACCAGTTCAGCTTGCTCCGGTGGGTGACCGTGCGGCCGATGGTGACGACCAGTGGACCGGCCAGCGGGCCACCGGGGTCACCGGCGCCGGGCACGGCGCGATCGGTCAGGCCACGCAGCGTCGACTCCACCGAACGCTGCGCGCAACTCGTTCCCTCGGCGGTCACGACGCACGGCGTCGCCTCGGCCAGACCGAACTCGATCAGGGTGCGGGCCGCCTCGGGCAGGTGGGACACCGTCGCGGTGAGGATCAGCGGGCCGGGCGCGGCGGCCAGTGCCGCCCAATCCACCTCGCCGCGCACGTCGGCGACGGTGTGGGTGGACCCCAGCGGCAGTCCGGCGTAGGTCGGCACGGCCACGGTGGCCGGCAGACCGGGCACGATGTCGAAGGCCAGGCTGGTCCGGGACACCGCGTTGACCTCGGTGATGACCGAATCCACCGACAGCGGATCCCCGGCGACCAGGCGAACGACGTCGGCACCGGCCTTGGCCTCGGCCACCAATGTCTTGGCCACCTCGGCGGGCTCTCCAAGCGCGGGCCGGATGTCGGGGCCGACCGGTGTCGTCGTCGCGGCGGGGTCGGCGCCGTCGACGTTCGCGCTCGGTGCCGGAGCCGGACCCACGGCGGGGCCGAGTGCGCTACCGACGACGCTGAGCACCGCGGTCGGCACGTCGGGATCGGTGAACACGCACGTGGCGTTGGCCAGTACGGTGCGCGCACGAGTCGTCAGCAGACCGGGGTCCCCGGGTCCCGAACCAACGAAGGTGATGCGTCCCGGCTTCAGCTTGCGCCCCCGGCCGCTCCCGCTACCCGTCATCTCCACTCCCGCTCTACCGTTCGTCGCGTCCGACCGACATGACCTCGCGCGCACCCAACTCGACCAACTCCGCAGCCACCCGCAACCCGAGGGCTGCCGGGCGATCGGGGTCACCGATGCCGGACGCCCGGATCACGTCGGACCCGTCCACCGCCGCCACGCATCCGCGCAACGACAGTTCGTCGAAGACGCGGCCATCCTCATCGATGGACTCGACCACTTCGGCGATCGCGCCCACCGGTGCGGAGCAACCCGCCTCCAGGTCGGCCAAAAGGGTTCGCTCGGCAGTGACCGCGGCGCGCGTGTCGGGGTCATCGAACCCCGCCAACAGCGCCGCGAGCCCGGAATCACCCGCGCGACACTCAATCGCGAGCGCTCCCTGGGCCGGCGCCGGCAACATCTGCACCGGCTCCAGTGTCTCTGTGATGTCACCGAGTCGACCGATGCGGGCCAGACCCGCACGAGCCACCACGATGGCGTCAAGATCACCGCTGCTTACCCTGTTCAACCTGGTGTCAAGGTTGCCTCGTAGGGGGCGGATTTCCAAACCGAGACCCAGTGCTCTAAGCTGCGCCGCTCTGCGCACCGAGGAGGTGCCGATCACCGATCCGGACGGCAACTCGCCGAGCACCAGACCATCGCGGGCCACCAGGGCATCGCGGGCGTCCTCGCGACGCGGCACCGCGGCGATGACGAAGCGGGCATCGGCGGCGGTCGGCAGATCCTTGTAGGAGTGCACGGCCATGTCGACGCGGCCCGCGGCGATGGCCTCACGCAGAGCCGCGGTGAAGACGCCCACCCCGATCTCGGCGACCGGCAGGGCGGAACGATCACCCGCGGTGGCGATGATGACCAACTCGGCCCGGTGACCGAGCGCGATGAGTTGGTCTCGGACCGTTCCGGCCTGGGTGGTGGCCAGCAGACTGCCCCGGGTTCCGATTCGGATCACCGAATCGTCGTTGACCGCCAAGCGCGCTACTCGGTGCCGTCGAGGTGGCTGGTATCGGGTTCGGTCGCCGGCACCGTGATCTCACCGGCGGCAACCGCATCCACCGTCTGCGGGTCGAGTTCGAACAACTCCCGCAGCGCCTCGGCGTAGGCGTCCCCTCCGGGGGCTCCGGCCAACTGCTTGATCCGCACCGTGGGAGTGTGCAGCAGTTTGTCCACTACCCGCCGGACGGTCCGGGCAACCTCGCCACGCTGGGCGTCATCGAGTCCCGGTAGACGGTGCTCCAACCGAAGCAATTCGGTGTCCACCACGTCGGCTGCACGCTGCCGCAGCGCGGTGACGGTCGGGGTGACCTCGGCCACCCGCTGGCCGGCCAGGAAGGAGGCCACCTCGACCGCGATGATCTGGCGTGCCGTCTCGGCGTGAGTGGCTGCGGCCCGTGCGGCCGGCTCACGCTGGAGACGTTCCATGTCGATGACCCAGACGCCAGGCAACCCGGCGACGGCGGGGTCGATATCGCGCGGCATTCCCAGGTCGCACAACACCAGCGGTTCATCGACTGCGTCACGCTGGGTGGTAGTCAGCGCGTGGTGGACGTCGGCCAGCGTCACCACCGGCCGTACCGCCCCGGTGCAGCTGACCGCCAGGTCGGCGGTGGCCAGCGCCGCAGGAAGCTGGTCGAGGGTCATCGCCGCTGCGCTGACCCCCTGTCCGGCGATGATCTCCACGAGTCGCTGCGCCCGGGGCAGGGAGCGGTTGACGACGTTGATGTGGCCGACGCCGAGTCGCACCAGAAGTGCGGCCGCGAGGCTGCCCATGGAGCCGGCGCCGATCACGGTCACCGTCCGGCCCGCCAGTGCGGTGTAGGAGGGCCCCAACTCGGGCCGGTAGAGCCGCTCTGCGGCGGCATGCAGTGCCACCGACACCACACTGGCCCCGGCGGCGGCGATGCCGGTCTCGGCGTGCACCCGCTTGCCGGCGGCCAACGCCCGCTGGGCCAGATCGTGCATCACCCGGCCGACGCTCTGCTGGGTCTCGGCGGCCGCGTATGCCCGACGGACCTGTCCGAGCACCTGCTGCTCGCCGACCACGGCACTGTCCAGACCGCTGGTCACCGAGAAAAGATGTTCGACTGCAGCCTCGCTGTAGCGGACGTAGGCATGCTTGGTGAGCTCACCCATCGACATGCCGGAGTGCTCGGCCAACACCTGACCGATCGCGGAGAGGCCACCGTGAAAAGCATCAACGACCGCATAGACCTCGACCCGGTTACAGGTCGCCAGGATCATCGCCTCGGTCACCAGGGGCGACTGGAGCACCCGCTCAATCAACTTGTACTGGTCAGACTCATCGGCGACGAGTTGTTCGAGAACCGAAACCGGGGCGCTGCGGTGGGAAACCCCGAACACCAGGATGCTCACGGCACGATCACCTGGCCCGCTCCCTCGCTGCTCATCCCCGGAGGCCCCAAAGTACTACCGACGATAGTGGGAGCGCAGCGAGCTGGCCAAATCTTCTCGGGTCTTCACCGGTTCGTGACGTCGGCCCGCAGTCGTGGCTCATCGAGATCCCAGTAGCTGTGTTCGCGTCCGTCGAGCAACACCACCGGCAGTCGATCGCCGAACTCAACCCGCAACTGCACGTCGCCGGCGTCCGCCGCCACGTCGACATCGGTGCTGGACAGCTCGAAGTCCAGTTCGGCGGCCAAATCGGCCAGCCGTTGGTACACCTGGGCACACAGCCCACAACCGCGGCGGGTGAGCAATTTCACGTGTGCCCGAGTCATCCCGGCCAGTATCCCACCGACTGGATAGGCTTGTTGGCATGGGCGAGCGTGAAGCGGAGCGCGGACCGGCCGACCTGACCGCCGCCGCCTTCTTCGACGTCGACAACACCCTGGTGCAGGGCTCTTCGCTGGTGCACTTCGGTCGCGGCCTGGCCGCCCGCAAGTACTTCCGCTACGGCGAGGTCTGGAAGTTCATCTACGCCCAGGCCAAGTTCCAGGTGACCGGCCGGGAGAACAGCGAGGACGTGGCGGAAGGCCGACGCAAGGCGCTGGACTTCATCGAGGGTCGCTCGACGACGGAACTGAGCACGCTGGGCGAGGAGATCTACGACGAGATCATCGCGGACAAGATCTGGGCCGGCACCCGGACATTGGCCCAGGCGCACCTCGACGCCGGGCAGCAGGTCTGGCTGGTGACCGCCACCCCCTACGAGTTGGCTGCGGTGATCGCCGAGCGACTCGGGTTCACCGGTGCGATGGGCACTGTCGCGGAATCGGTCGACGGGGTGTTCACCGGCCGACTGGTGGGCGACATCCTGCACGGCCCGGGTAAGGCACACGCGGTGCGCGCGCTGGCGATCCGCGAGGGGCTCAACCTCAAGCGCTGCACCGCCTACTCCGACAGCATCAACGACGTGCCGATGCTGTCTTTGGTGGGGACCGCGGTCGCGGTCAACCCGGACTCCGATCTGCGCGACGTGGCCCGCGAACGAGGCTGGGAGATCAAGGATTTCCGCACCGCGCGAAAGGCGGCCAAGATCGGTGTGCCGTCCGCGCTGGCGCTCGGGGCGGTCGGCGGGGCGGTTGCCGCGGCGGTATCACGCCGCCACGAACAGGAGTAGCCCGAGCGCCGACGTCACACGCGATAGGCTCGCGCAATGTCATTCGCCAGCGACATCATCGGTACCCACTACCGCTACCACGACTACTTCCTGGTCGGGCGAGAGAAGGTCCGCGAATACGCGGCCGCGGTCCAATCCGAGGACCCGTTGCACTCCAGTGCAGACGCCGCCCGCGCCGCCGGTTATCCGGACGTCGTCGCGCCGCTGACCTTCATCGCGGTGGCCGGCCGCCAGGTGCAACTGGAGATCTTCAAACAGTTCGATGTCGGCATCAACCTGTCCCGGGTCATTCATCGCGACCAGAAGATCCTGTTTCACCGGCCGATAGTGGTCGGCGACAAGTTGTACTTCGATTCTTGGCTGGACTCGGTGCTGGAGTCACACGGCACGGTGATCACCGAAATGCGCAGTGAGGTTACCGATGCCGAGGGCCACCCGGTGATCACGACGATCGTGACGATGATCGGCGAGGCCGCCGGCGCAGAGGACAACGCCCAGGTGGCCGCCATCGCCGCCCGCGCACTGCAACGCCGACAGGCCGACTGACGCCGCCGCGGTCTGCGCCGAGGGTTTTTAGCCCAGGAAGGTGTTGCGCCGCTGATTCAGCAGCCCGAACAACGTCTGCTGGATGGTCTCGCGCACCTGATCGGTGATCTCGAAGGTGACCATCGGGTCATCGGTCGCGGCCTCGTCGTAGTCGGCGGTATCGACGGGCGTGCCGAACGCGATGTGCCACTTCGACGGCAGCGGCACCAGACCCAGCGGACCGGCCAGTGGGAACAGCGGTGTGATCGGGAAGTACGGCATGCCGAGCACCCGTGCCAGCAGCGTGACGTCGGCGAGCATCGGGTAGATCTCCTCGGAACCGATGATCGAACACGGGATGATCGGCGCGCGGGCGCGCAGCGCCGCCGAGACGAAGCCGCCGCGGCCGAAGCGCTGCAGCTTGTAGCGGTCACGGAACGGCTTACCCAGCCCCTTGTACCCCTCGGGAAACACCGCGGTGAGCTCGCCGGCGGCCAGCAGTCGATTGGCGTCGGCCGTGCAGGCCATGGTGTGCCCGGCTTTGCGGGCGACTGGACCAACCACCGGCATGTCGAAAACGATGTCGGCGGCCAGCAGTCGCAGATCACGGTGGGCCGGGTGATGATCGCGTACCGCCACCGACAGCATTGGACCGTCGAAGGGCAGCGTGCCGGCGTGGTTGGCGACGAGCAGGCCGGGGCCGGTGTCCGGGAGATTCTCGATGCCGCTGACCTCGACCCGGAACCACTTGTCGTAGAAGAACCGCAGCGCCGGCAGCACCACGGCGTCGTTGTACTGCGGATCGAAGCCGAACTCATCGACCGCGTAGTCGCCGGTGAGGCGCTTGCGGAGGAAGTCGGCAACTCCGGAGATACGCCGCGCCAGGTCACCGGGCGCTGCTTCGGTCGTCTCAGCCCGGCGCTGTTCGAACTCGCGGATGACGGCCCGAATCTCCTCGTCGGATCCGGTGGGTGGCTTCGGCAGCGCCGATCCGGGTCTGCGGGACCCCGAGGCGCGCACGCGGGTTCCGTCGCGACGCGAACGGGTATGCAGGGGAATGACTTTGGCCTTCGATTCGCCGGCCACGCCGCTCACCTCCCCCACCGCTGCGCCACCGCGAGAGCGCGACGCTCTACTGAGCTTACCCAGTCCGGGTCGATAATCGGAGTGAGGCCACGGCCTCGGACGAAGTCGTCGAAGGCCGCCAGCGTCGTCCACCTGGGTTCGAAACCCAATTCCGTCCGCATCCGGGTGGTGTCCATGACGCGGCCGAATGTGAAGTACTCCAGTTGATCCCGGTTGACCTCGCTGTTCATGGTGGCTTTGCGCACCGAATCCACCACGCCCACCCCGAATGTGGGCATCGGCAACGACAGTCGGCCGGCCCGACGGATCGCCTGCGACATCATGATGATGCCGCTGGCACCGACGTTGAAGGTGCCCGGCGTACCGGCCAGGGTGGCCCGTTCCAGTGCCCCGAGAGCGTCCTGCTCGTGGAGCAACTGCAGTCGCGCGTCATGGCCGAGCACGGTGGGCACCACCGGGCCGGAAAGGTAACGGGCCAGCGCGGTGTCCATCGCCGGTCCGATCATGTTCGCCAGTCGCACGATGGTCAGCGCCACATCGGGCCGGCGTCGGCCCAGACCGCGGGCATAGCCCTCGATGTCGACGCTGTCTCGAGCGAATCCGTCTCGGGGCGGCCGTCTGCTGGTGCCGTCCTCGGTGAAGACCACGGGGTCGTGCGGGTGCGACCCGTAGACCTCGGAGGTGGACTTGAGCACGACGCGGCGTACCGACGGCGCCTTCTGGCAGGCCGCGAACAGTTGCATGGCACCCATGACGTTGAGTTCCTTGAGGGTGGCGCGCCCACCCGAACGCGGCACGTAGGAGGCGGCGGCGGCGTGTACCACGGTGTCGACGTCACTGTTGCGGATCACCTTGGCGATGAGGGGGTTGCGGATGTCGGCGCGAACGAAATCGGCCCGGCCCATCCGTCGCTGCAGGTCCTTGCTGGGAGCGATCGCGTCGACGGCGATGATCTTCTCAATCAGCGGGTCCTGCGCCAGTCGGGCGGTGAGGTAACCGCCGAGGAAGCGGCAGGCACCGGTCACCAAGACCACCCTGGGGTGATCAGCGGTGCCGGGCCCGTCGGGTTCCATCACCGCAGCTTATCGGCCGACACCGATCCGGGCGCGGTGAGGCGCGGCGCTACTTGCCGAGTTTTCTGCGCTGGACCCGGGTTCGACGCAACAACTTGCGGTGCTTCTTCTTGGACATGCGCTTGCGCCGCTTCTTGATTACTGAACCCATGAACTCCGCTGCCTAAGTACCGAACGCCCGCACCAAGACGGGCCTGCCTGTGAACCGCCCACCTTACCCAAGCCGACGGGTGGAACGAAACCGCGAGGAACCCCCGGGTGCCCTAGCCGGCGTCGAAGTACGACGTCTCCAACAGATCGTGGACGGCTTTGGCGTGAACGCGGAAGGACCGGCCCACCCGGACGGCGGGTAGTTCTCCGTTGTGCACCAGGCGGTACACGGTCATCTTGCTGACCCGCATCAGCGCGGCCACCTCGGCGACGGTGAGAAACTGAGTTCTGGTGATCGGCTGGCCATCCGCCGCACCGGCGTCGCGCGCCGATTTCGCGGCGGCTGAATCCCGCGCCGATGGCCCGTTCGTAGACGTCATCGCTACCCAATCCGTCAGGCCCGGGAGGTCCAGCGGCTTCCCCACCGCTGGCACCGACCCGGGCTTACAGGAGGACAATAGCGTGGCCAATGGGGTTCCTGCGACGGGTGTTGGTTGATCCGTCTGAAAAAACTTGAACTACTCTGTTGTAATTCCCAGCTGCTCAGAGCGGGTTTTTGCGGCGTCGACAGCGGCGGCGACGGCGGCGCGCACCCCTCCGCGCTCCAGTTCGCGCAGGCCAGCCGCCGTTGTACCGCCCGGCGATGTGATCAACGCCCGGAGTTCGGCAGCCGTGGTGTCGGGTCGGCCTGCCGGGTCGACATGCTCGGCATCGGTGCGCTCGAGCAGCATCGCTGCCGAGCCGGCCATGGTCTGCACCGCCAGTTCGGTGGCGACCGGGCGACTCAGGCCACTGGCGACCGCAGCATCCACCAGTGCCTCAACGAAGAGAAAGAAGTAGGCCGGTCCCGAACCCGAGACCGCCGTCACCGCGTCGAGTTGGGCCTCCGGAACGGTCAGCACGCCTCCGACACAGCCGAACAGCGCCGCAGCCTCGGAAAGTTGTTCGGCGGAGGCGAAGCGCCCCTTCGCCAGCGCGGTGACTCCGGCACCAACCAGGGCCGGGGCGTTGGCCATGACCCTGATCACCGGGGACCCGGCGGGCAGCCGCGACTCGAAGAAACCGGTGGTGATGCCGGCGACGACGCTGACGATGACCTGTTCGACGGCATTGCCGTCGGCTCTTCCCGCGGCCTCGCCAATCTCGATGGTGACCGCCTCCACATCGGCCGGCTTGACCGCCAGGATCACGACCGCGACGTTCTCCACCGCGTCGGCGATCGGCGCGATCCGCACGGAGAAGGTTTTCGACAGGTAGTCGGCCCGTTCCGGCGCCCTTTCCGCCAGCACCAGATCCTTGACCTGATGCCCGGCCCGAAGCAGGCCGCCAAGCAGTGCTTCCCCCATGTGGCCGCCACCGATGATCGCGATTCTGGACATGGCAAAACCCTACCGACCGGGCACCAGCGCCAGTTGCCGGGTTTGCACCACGATGCGACCGGCGGAGTCGACGACCGTGTGATCCTCGTCGAAGAAGTCCTGCCCGATCTGCGTGGCGGTGCACAGCACCCGCAACCAACCCTCGGCAGGAAGGCAGCGCAGGTAGGCGGTCAGTTGCACGGTGGGCGCCCAGCCCCGACGCCCCACCGCATAGGTGACGGGCATCGAGATGTCGCCGGCCATCAGCGCGAACAACTCATCGACCCGGTCGTGTCTGGGCCGGACCCAGATCCTGAACACCGGCGCCGTGTCGCCGACCACGGTCCCCACCGGCGCAGGCCGGATGTCGCAACCCCGGGCCAGGTTGTTGATCTCGGCGCCGGGGTGACCGGGTCCGATGGGCCCCACGTCCGCCGGGGGTTCCGAACTCATCAACGGGGTCACCGGGTTGGCCGACAGCAACGACTCGGCGGTGCCCTCGAGTTCACCGAGGGTGACCACCGCGTGCACGCACGCCCGGTCACCGGCGAGTAGTTCGACATCGACCAGACCGATCCGCCGGCCCCGCTTGCGAATGGAGGTGACCAATCGCACCGGTCCCGGATCCGGAGCCGACAGGAAGTTCGCCGACACCGCCACCGGTTGAACGGCATCGCCGCCTGGCTCACGGTAGGCCTCGCGAGCCGCTTTGGCACACAGCGCCACCATGACCCCGCCGTGAACCTTGGGCCCAATTGTCCAGTGTTCGTTCAGGTTTGCCTCAAACTGACCAGTGTGGCCGGCAATCGGTCGCAGGATCATCGCATCGGAGAACAGGGGTGTCGTCCCGGAGTTCACCGGCTCACCGTAACCACGGTTCCGGTCGGCAGGTATTCCCGGACTCACCGCAGCAGGTTTGTCCGGGCGAACTGCAGCGATTCCGTCAGCAACTCGTCGCGTTCGGCCTTAGAGCGGGCACCCGAGGTCGTCACCTCGAGAATCACATGCCCGGTGAAGTCACTGCCGGCCAGCATCTGACACACCTCGACAGCCGGTTGTGTGCCGCGACCGGGAACCAGATGCTCGTCAGTCGAGGCGCCGCTGCCGTCGCACAGGTGCAGGTGCACCAGACCCGAGCCCATCCGGCGGGCCATGTCGAGAGCATCGGTTCCCGCCGTCGCGGTGTGGGACAGATCCAACGTGTAATGCGCGTGATCGCCGTCCAATGGGTCGTAGGAGGGTGCGAACGCCGAAACAGCCGGACCCGGTCGTCCGCCGCGACGGCGCATCCGCTCGATCGACGGCACCCCGGAGCCGAAGAAACGATCAGCGCGGAACGGAAACATGTTCTCCACCGCGACGTGCACGGCGCTGCGTTCCTCCAGCCAGGCCACCTGCTCACTGAATCCCTCCGCGTAGCGCCGCTGCCACCGGAACGGCGGGTGCACGACCACGGTCTGCGCGCCGAGTCGCTCGGCGGCCTGCACACTGCGGTTGAGCTTCGGGATGGGATCCGCGCCCCACACCCGCTGAGAGATCAGCAGGCAGGGCGCGTGCACCGACAGCACCGGCATGTCGTAGCGACGCGACAGTTGGGAGATCGCGCCGACGTCCTGGCTGGCCGATTCCGCCCAGACCATCAGTTCGACGCCGTCGAAGCCCAATTCCGCGGCGCACTCGAAGGCCGCCTCGGTCCGTAGAGGATAGACCGAAGCCGTCGAGAGACCGACCTTGATGGCTGGGCGCACGAGCCGGATCAGTTCGTCTGCAACAGGGCCAACGGTCCGAGCGTGATCAACGCGCCCACCGCCACCGCGATCAGGGTGCTCCCGATGTCCTCGGTCTTTCGAACCAGTCGCACCGCCACCACCAGGCCCAGGATGACCAGTACCGAAAGCACCAGGGCCACAATGTTGTTCCACCGCCACAACTGATCGAAGGCAATGAAAAGCCCGGCTCCGAGGACGACGGCTAACACCGACTGCAAGACCGCCACCAACCCATGCCGTAGCGAGGTCAACCGGTCCTCGCGGGGCCGGGATCGCGGCGCGGGCGCCTCGGTGGGGCCGGCGATGTCGTCGAGATCGTTGAGACCGCGACGGGCGAGGTCGTCGGCGATAGTCTCACCGCTGAATAGCGCACCCTGGGAGGACCGCAGATAGGAGCGCAACTCCTCGACGTCATCGGTCTGCTCATCGATGAGATTGGCAAGGTCAACGGAGTCATCGACCGGATCGAAGGTCATCTGCTCGGCCCCCGACGGCCGGCGCAGGACGCGGGGATCGTGGCTCAGTTCGGGCGCGCGCTCCAGGCTCGGTAGCGGTTCACTGGAGAGCGGAGGCGCCGACTCCACCATGGCGGCGGAACCGGTGTAGTCGCTTTGGCCGGTGTAGTCGGGGTAGTCGGCGTAATCGACGTCGACGGGGTCCTCCACGTCAGCGGGGTCCTCCACGTCGACGGGGTCCTCGACGTAGACGGGGGACACGGGTTCGGCGTAGACGGGATAGATCACCACGGTCTCGGCGGACGACGAGACGCCGTCAAACTTCCACTCCTCAACTTCGGCTTCAGCGACCGTCTCCTCGACCGCCAACTCCGCGACTTCCACCTCAGCGACCGTCTCCTCGACAGTCCACTCCTCGACTTCCACCTCAGCGACCGTCTCCTCGACCGCCGGGTCGGCGACTTCCACCTCAGCGACCGTCTCCTCGACCGCCGGGTCGGCGATGACCGGAATCTCGCCGGTGAGTTCCGCGACACTGACGGCGCGGTCGTTGCCGCGGCGCCGCCGCCGGCGGCCGCTGACCGGCGGCGCACCGATGGTGCCGTTGCGGGCCAGTAACTCCGCCACCGTGATCGGCCGGGTGCTGTCCTGCGACGGGCTCATGATTTCTCGCCTCTCGATGGGCCGGTCACAAGCCGATCGGGGTGCCGGTTCGCGGGATCACCGCCGGGGAAGGCAGTACCGTCGGCCTCGCGGTCGAGTCGGCGCAGGATGACGCCCTCGCGCAGGGCCCAGGGACAAATGTCAACCGATTCCAATGACATAGCTCGCATGCTCGCTTCGGCAACCAGCGCGCCTGCCACGATCTGTGGCGCCCGCTCGGCGCTCACCCCTTCCAATTCGGCACGATCTGCAGCCGTCATTCTAGAGATGAAGGCAATGAGTTGCCGCAAACCGTTGGCGGTGAGGGTCCGCTTGGCCCGCGGGCCGTCGGCCGACGGCGCGGCGCCGGTGAGACGGGCCAGCGAGCGGAACGTCTTTGAGCTACCCACCGCAAGGTCGGGAGCCCCAGCGCGCAGGACCGTCTTAGCGGACTGGGTCAGTTCGGTATCGAGCCAGTCGCGCAGCATCGCCACCCGCCGCCGTCCGGGCGGGTCGTCGGGCAGCCACTCCCGGGTAAGCCGGCCGGCTCCCAGCGGCAGCGACAGGGCGACGTCAGGTGCCTCGTCGACCCCGGTGGACAGCTCCAGCGACCCGCCGCCGATGTCGAGGTTGATGATGCGGCCGGCACTCCAGCCATACCAGCGCCGCACAGCCAGGAACGTCAACCGTGACTCGTCCACACCGGTGAGCGCCCGCAGGTCCACACCGGTCTGCGACCGCACCCGGGCCAGCACCTCGTCGGAATTCTTCGCGTCCCGTACCGCTGACGTGGCGAACGCCATCAACTCGGCGCAACCCGAACTCGCCGCGATCTTGGCGAACTCGTCGACGGTGTCGACCAGCTTGTCGGCGCCACGCCGGGTGAGTCGGCCGGAATCGTCAATCGACTCGGCAAGTCGTAGGGCGGCCTTCGTCGAACTCATCGGGGTCGGATGCCCGCCACGGTGCGCATCCACCACGAGCAGGTGAACCGTGTTACTGCCCACGTCGAGAACGCCCAATCGCACCCGTTCAACCTAGCTGGAACCGACACCATCGCGCGGGAGGTGCCGCAGCGGATCATCGGTTACCGTTTGACCTCGTGACGAGCAAGCACCCCGGGGAGGTCGAACTGGACTTCGCCCGCGAATGGTTGGAGTTCTACGACCCGGCCAACGGCGAACATCTGATCGCCGCCGATCTGACCTGGCTGCTGTCGCACTGGACGTGCGTCTACGGCACGCCGGCCTGCCAGGGCACCGTCGCCGGACGTCCCGACGACGGGTGCTGTTCCCACGGGGCGTTCCTCTCCGACGACGACGACCGAGCGAAGCTCGACGCCGCGGTGGCCAACTTGACGGCCGAGGACTGGCAGTTCCACGACAAGGGCATAGGCCGCAAGGGCTATCTGGAGATGGACTCCTACGAGGACGAACCCAACCTGCGTACCCGCAAGTACAAGGGGGCCTGCATCTTTCTCAACCGCGCGGGATTCGAAGGCGGTATCGGCTGCGCGCTGCACAGCAAGGCGCTCAAACTCGGCGTCGAACCGCTGACGATGAAGCCCGAGGTGTGCTGGCAGTTACCAATCCGGCGCAGCCAGGAGTGGGTCACCCGGCCCGACGGCAGCGAGATCCTCAAATCCACCATCACCGAGTACGACCGGCGCGGGTGGGGTGAAGGTGGACAGGACCTGCACTGGTACTGCACCGCCGACCCGGCGGCCCATGTCGGCACCGAACCGGTGTGGAAGTCCCTCGCCGCCGAACTCACCGAGTTACTGGGTGAGAAGGCCTATGCGGAACTGGCCGCGATGTGCAGGCGGCGCGGGGGCCTGGGATTAATCGCGGTGCATCCGGCGACCAGGGCTGCTCGGGGCTAAGTGGCGGCCGGGGCTAATTGCCGACCAGGGCTAATTGGCCGGTCGGGGCTGAGTCAACCCTCCAACTTGTAGCCAAGCCCGCGGACCGTGATAAGGCGAGCCGGATTGGCCGGGTCGGACTCAATCTTGGATCGTAGCCGCTTCACGTGCACGTCCAGCGTCTTCGTGTCCCCCACGTAATCCGAACCCCAGACCCGGTCGATCAATTGGCCGCGCGTCAATACCCGGCCCTTGTTCCGCAACAGGTACTCCAACAGATCAAACTCCTTGAGTGGCAACGCAATCTGATCTCCGTGCACGCTGACGACATGCCGCTCAACATCCATACGTACCGGCCCGGACTCCAACAGCGCCTCACCGTATCCAACCTCGTCGGCGTCGGTGCCACGGCGCAACACCGCCCGGATCCGGGCGATCAGTTCACGGGCCGAGTACGGCTTGGTGACGTAGTCATCGGCGCCGAGTTCCAGGCCGAGCACCTTGTCGAGTTCGCTGTCACGGGCCGTGAGCATGATCACCGGAACGCTGGACCGCAACCGCAGTTGTTTACACACATCGGTACCGCTCATCCCCGGAAGCATCAGGTCCAGCAGCACGATGTCGGCGCCGGACTCGTCGAACTCGGTCAGCGCGGCAGGTCCGTCGGTGGCCACCGTGGCGTGAAAGCCCTCCTTGCGGAGCAGGTAGGCGAGTGGATCGGCCAACGATTCCTCATCCTCGACGATCAACACCCGGATCACTGCTGCTCCTTCTCCCCGACGTGACCGTCGGCGTCGTCAAAATCATCGGTATTGGCGGGGTCGTCGGGACTGGCGGGGTCATCGGGGTAGGCCGGGATCGACAGGGTGAACGTCGACCCCGTGCCGGGCCGGCTCCACAACCGGATCGTGCCGTTGTGATTGGCGGCGACGTGTTTGACGATGGCCAGCCCGAGACCGGTTCCCCCGGTGGTGCGGGCGCGCGCCTTATCCACTCGGAAGAAACGCTCGAACACCCGCTCCTGATCGGCGCGCGCGATTCCGATGCCCCGATCGGTCACGGCGATCTCGATGTCGTCGCGACAGCGCCGACGGCTTATCGACACCGACGATCCATCCGGCGAATAGGCGATTGCATTAGAGATGAGATTGGCCACGGCAGTGACCAGTAGCGGCTGATCGCCCAGCACCGAATAGCCCGTCGGGGCATCTGTGTTCATGGTGATGTCGGCGCTGTCTGCAGCGACCTTATGGCGCGACATCGCCTCCTGGACAACGGTGTCGACGTCCACCATCGATAAGTCAGGCAGCCTCTCGGCACCCTGCAACCGGGACAACTCGATAAGCTCACCGATCATTGCGGCCAACCGCTGGGATTCGTTGTACAGCTGGCGCCCGAATCGCTGCGCGCTCTCGGGATCGTCGGCGGTCTCCAGCAGTGCCTCGGCAAGAACCCCCATCGCCGCAACCGGAGTCTTCAGTTCATGGCTGACGTTGGCCACGAAGTCGCGGCGACTGGCCTCCATACGGGCCTGCTCGGACTGGTCGTCGAGATAGATAACCGCAAGCCGCGGATGCTCAGCGCAGAGGAGTCGCACGTGCCCGCGCACCGAGACGCCCCGACGGCCCGCCGGAGCACCGGTCGGGGCAAGCAGGTCAATGTCACCGTCGGCCCCGCTCATCAGCGTTCGCTGCGCCGCCGCCCATACCCGGTCGTCGAGCACCCGGTCACGCACCAGTCCCAATTCGGCGGCACGCTGATTGCTGACCAGAATGTCGCGGGCGGTGCCGATGACCACCACGCCGATCGGAGCGGCCCAGACCGTGCGTTGCAGAACATCAGACATTGGTGCACCGGCATCTGTTCCAGCATGGGGTTGACCGCGATCGCGGCGGCGCGCCATGACCGCTGCGCCGAGGACCGCGCCCAGACCCAGGCCCGAAAATCCCGCGACGGTACCGAGGACCACCGCCCCAACGCTCACGCCCAAAGCGTACGCATTGGGCGAACGTCACGGAAACACCATGAGGCCGAACCGAACAACGTCACAACTACCGCAAGAGGAGTTCGACCGTTGTTAACCGGATGTTCTATTTCGCACCCTGCTTGGCGACCGCTGCCGCGCCGGCGGCGGCGGCCTCGGGGTCGAGGTAGGTCCCCCCGGGCACCACCGGCATGCCCTCCGCGTTCAGGTCGTAGCGCAACGGGATCCCGGTCGGGATGTTCAACCCGACGACGTCAGCGTCGGACATGCCGTCGAGGTACTTCACCAGGGCCCGCAGGGAGTTGCCGTGCGCGACGATCAACACGGTCTTGCCAGCCTTGAGGTCGCCGGTGATCGTCTGCTCGTAATACGGCACGAACCGGGCCACCACATCGGCCAGACACTCGGTCAACGGCCCGCCGCCGATGTCGGCGTACCGCGGATCGGCGTCCTGGCTGTAGGTGCTGCCCTTTTCGATCGGCGGCGGCGGGGTGTCATAACTGCGCCGCCACAACATGAACTGCTCGTCGCCGTATTTGGCCTTGGTCGCGGCCTTGTCGAGACCCTGCAGCGCGCCGTAGTGGCGCTCATTGAGTCGCCAATTGCGCTGCACCGGAATCCAAAGCCGGTCGGCGGCCTCCAGTGCCAGGTGGGCGGTGGTGATCGCCCGTCGCAGCAGCGAGGTGTAGAGCACGTCGGGTTGGCGATCGCCGGCGGCGATGAGTTCGCCCGCCCGGGCCGCTTCGGCTCTGCCCTTGTCGGTCAGATCGACGTCGACCCAGCCGGTGAACTGATTGCTCGCGTTCCACTGGCTCTGACCGTGGCGCAGCAGAATAAGCGTGGACTCAGCCATGATGGAAAGTCTCTCACGCGGAGCCATCCCGTGGGGGAGCATCCCGTGGGGGAGCATCGTCGATCAGATGCTCGAAGGCCTTCAGATTCTTCAGCGACTCACCGCGGGCCAGGCGCCAAGCCCACTCTTTTCGAATCGAAGTGGCGAAGCCGAGTTCCAGCAGCGTGTTGAAGTCGTTGTTGGCAGCCTCGAGCACCTGCCCGAGCACGCGGTCGATCTCGTCGGCGTTGACCACGTCGAGCGCGATGCGCCCGATGAGATAGATGTCGCCGATGTTGTCCAGGGTGTAGGCAACGCCGTAGAGGCGGCGGTTGCGCTTGAGCAGGAATCGGTAGACGCCCTCATGGTTCTCGTCGGGTTTACGGCAGACGAAGGCCTCGACGCGCACCGAATGCTCACCAATGCTGAGCAGGGTATTGGTGCTGAGCTTGCGCTCACCGGGCAACTCCACGATAAGACCGGGCAGGCCCCCGTGGGCACCGTCATGACTGGTATAGACCAGCCCATGCTCGATCAGGGTGTCCTCGATCACCTGCCGAATCCTGGCCGCCGCCTGCCGCGGATCGGTCACGCCCGAACTCCCCTTCGCATCGTCCAGCGCCGGGTGTTGCGGCGAGCCAGCGCGTCACGGGTCCCGCCGCGCTGATCAGTGCTGCCGTACTGGTTGATCGCCCGGCCATAGCTGTCCAGCAACCCCGCGACGGTGTGGTCCCAGGAGAAGCCCGCGGCATGGGCGATCGCCGCCTGCCGCAGCCCCGCCGCGTCGGAGTCGAGCAACCCCGCGATGGCTCGGGCCCACTGATCCGGGTCGTGGCCGGCGACAAGGGTTCCGCTGCGCCCGTCGGCCACCGCGACCGGCAGACCGCCGACCGCGGCCGCCACCACCGGAGTGCCGCAGGCCTGGGCCTCGACGGCGACGAGGCCGAAAGATTCCGAATAGCTGGGGACCGCCAGCAGGTCGGCCGCCCGGTACAGGTTGGCGAGTTGCTCGCGAGTTTGTGGCGGCAGAAAACTCACCCGGTCGGCGATACCGAGTTCGGCTGCCAACCGCGCCAAGGCGTCGGGGGCCACCAGTCCGCTGCCGGAGGGCCCACCGACGACGAGCACCCGGACCGGGGGTGTCCCCGAGTCAAGGCGCGCAATGGCACGCAACAACACATCGGGGGCTTTGAGGGGTTGGATGCGGCCGACGAAGGCCACAATGCGTTCCGTCGCCGACAGGCCGAGCGCCGCGCGAGCCTGTCCCTTATCTCCGGGGGTGAAGTTTTGCAGATCGACACCGGGATGAACGATATCGATGCGGCTGGGATCGGCGTGATGCAGTGAAACAAGCTGACGTGCTTCCTCTTCGGTGTTCACGATCAGGCGATCAGCCTCATCGACCACCTGCTGTTCGCCAACGGCGCGCAGTGCGGGCTCCGCGGCATCCCCGGTTGCCAGCGCGGCGTTCTTGACCGCGGCCAGGGTGTGGGCGGTATGCACCAGGGGGACCGCCCAGCGATCCCGGACAAGCCAGCCGACCTGACCGGACAGCCAGTAGTGCGAGTGCACCACGTCGTAGTACCCCGGTTCATGGCTGGCCTCGGCGCGCAGCACGCCGGCGGTGAATGCGCACAGTTGGGTCGGCAGATCGTATTTGTCGAGGCCCTCAAACGGACCCGCGACCACGTTGCGCACCAGCACCCCGGGCGCCACCGGGACCACCGACGGGTCGGCCGAGGACGTGGCCCTGGTGAAGATCTCCACCTCGACGCCACGGCGTGCCATACCCAGGGCCGTCTGCAGCACGTAGACGTTCATCCCGCCGGCGTCGCCGGTTCCGGGCTGTGCCAGCGGCGACGTGTGGACCGACAACACCGCCACCCGCCGGGGCAGCACAGGCACGTCGGTCAGATCCCGGGGATGCCGCACTCTTGTATTTCTACACCGCCCATGTCCACACCGCCCACGCCACACCGCCTCCGACGACGGGCGTCGCTGACTTAGAGTCAGAGGCGATGACCACACACCCGGATGCCCACTCACGTGTCGCGGTGGTCACCGGTGCCAGTTCGGGCATCGGTGCGGCGACCGCGCGAACACTCGCGGCACAGGGCTTCCATGTGGTCGCCCTGGCCCGTCGAGGCGAAGCCGTTCGGCGTCTGGCCGAGCAGATCGGCGGCACCGCGGTGGTGGCTGACGTCACCGATGATGCTGCGGTGCGCGCCCTCGCCGCGGACCTGACCCGGGTGGACGTTCTGGTGAACAATGCCGGCGGGGCCAAGGGCCTAAACACCGTGGCGGAGGCCGACCTCGACGACTGGCGCTGGATGTGGGAGACCAACGTGCTGGGCACGCTGCGGGTGACCCGCGCCCTGCTGCCCGCCCTGATCGCCTCAGGCGACGGACTGATCGTGACGGTGACCTCCGTCGCAGCACTGGAGGTCTACGACGGCGGCGCGGGGTACACCGCGGCCAAGCACGCTCAGGGCGCCCTGCACCGCACACTGCGGGGTGAACTGCTGGGAAAGCCCGTCCGGCTGACCGAGATCGCACCGGGTGCCGTGCAGACCGAGTTCTCGCTGGTGCGCTTCGACGGCGACGAAACGCGCGCCCAAGCCGTCTACGCCGGAATCACCCCTTTGCGCGCCGAGGACGTCGCCGAGGTGATCGGTTTCGTGGCCGCCCGTCCCGCCCATGTCAACATCGATCAGATCGTCGTCCGTCCGCGCGATCAAGCCAGCGCAAGCCGGTTCAGCCGCCGGATCTGATCGCGCTATAACGCGCAGCCGACGAGCACCGGTTCTTCAACCAGGGTTACGCCGAATGCCGCGTGCACCCCGTCGCGCACGGTGCGGGCCAGTGCCAGCACGTCGGCGGTCGTCGCCCCGCCGCGGTTGGTCAACGCCAACGCGTGCTTCATCGACAGCCGGCACGGCCCCTCCCCCGGGAATCCCTTGCCGAAGCCGGCCCGTTCCACCAGCCACCCCGCGGCGATCTTCACACCGTCCGGGGCCGGGTGGTGCGGAATCGGCGAGGAGACGTCGGCCTGCAACTGCTGGAAGCGCTCGAGGGAAACCACCGGATTGGTGAAGAACGATCCGACGCTGACGGTGTCGTGGTCGGCCGCGTCGAGCACCATGCCCTTGCGCGCCCGCAACGCCAGCACGGCCGCGCGCACCTGAGCCGGATCGGCCCGGGACCCGACGGGCATGCCGAGTGTGGTCGCGAGTTCGGCGTAGCGAAGCGGCGCCGAGCGTCCCGCTTCGTCCAAAGCGAACTCCACCTCAAGCACGACCGTGGCCGGGGAACCTTTGAGCACGCTGCGCCGGTAGCCGAATCCCAGTTCCGACGCGGGCACCCAGCGCACGTCGCCGGTCGGGCGATCCAGCAGTTTCACCCGGGTCAAAGTGTCGGCCACCTCCACGCCGTAGGCACCAACGTTTTGAACCGGTGTCGCGCCCGTCGACCCCGGTATGCCCGAAAGACACTCCAGGCCACCCAAATTCGACTCCACGGCTGTGCTGACGACGTGATCCCAGTCGGCGCCGGCCTCGGCTCGCAACAACCCGGACGCAACGGTGAGGCCGGCGCTGGCCAACAGAACAACGGTGAGACCGCTCAGATCGTCGGCGACCACCACGTTAGATCCACCGCCCAGCACCAAGACCGGGTCATCACCGCCGTCCAATACCCGCAGTGTCGTGATGATCTGATCACTGGTCTCACAGCTGATGACCCGGCGGGCGACCGGTCCGACCCGCAACGTGGTCAGGCCGGCCAACGGAACATTCACGTCGACCTGCGCGCCGCCGAATTCCTCCCGCGTCCTCACGCCCGCTAACGTAACGTCATCGGCTATGCCGCGTTCATTCGACATGGCCAGCGACTACGACAGCACCGTCGCCAAAGTGCACCGCGCCCTTTGCACGAAGCGGTACTGGCAAGCCCGACTGGCCGATTCCGGCGTCGATGAAGCCAGGCTCGACTCGATCACGCTCGGCCAAGACGGTGGTGTCGACGTGGTGACCACCCAGGTGCTGCTGTCCTCCCGGCTGCCTGGGTTCGTCTCCCAGTTCCATCGCGGCGACCTGGAGATCCGGCGGGAGGAACTGTGGACCCCGCTGGTCGACGGCCAGGCCACCGCGGCGATCACCGGTGGCATCGCCGGGGCTCCGGTGTCGGTGACCGGAGGGGCGGAACTGACTCCCTCCGATGCCGGTGCCCACCTGGCCTTCGCCGCAAAAGTCACGGTCCGGGTGCCGTTGGTTGGCGGCAAGCTGGAAACCTTCATCAGTAACCAATTGGTCGAGCTACTCAATGCTGAGCAACGATTCACCACCCGGTGGCTCGCCGGCGAGCGCTGAGGCCACCGGTACCGTGAGGCCATGCCCCGCAGCATGGTCCATACCGTCGATGTCGACGTGCCGGCCGCTGAGATGTACCGGAACTTCACCGGCATCGGTTATTGGCAGGACCTCGTCGAGTTCTACCGCGAGAACGGCTCCCAGACCGAGATCGCGAACTTCGCCACCGACGAGAACGGAACCGACGTCGCGTTCTCCCACATCTTGTCGGCGCTAGATCTTCCGCCGGTGGCCCGGCCGGTGCTGCCGGGGACCTTCGTTATCACCCGCGAGCAGCATTTCGATCCGTTCCAGGAGGCCACCCAGCGGGCCTACGGTCGGTACCGAGCAGTGATTCCCGCGGTGCCGGTCCAGGTGACGGGTGACTACACCCTGCTGGACGCCACGCCGGGCAGCCAGATGCGGCTGGAAACACTGTGCACGGCAAGAGTTCCCATCATCGGCGGACAAATCGAGCAGTTGCTCGTCAACGGCCTTCGGACGCTGTTCACCAAAGAGGGGGAGTTCACGGCCGATTGGATCGGCGGCCATCGCTAGACCACGTCCCGTGGGTATGGCGACCCGGGGGACGACCAGAATCAACCGGTTGCGCCGCGCCGACAGGTGGCTTGCCAGCTCACCGCGAGTGCGATCGGTCCTGCAGTCCGGTATCGACCCGGTGGCCGTTGACCTTGGCTACGGACGACTGCCGGTCACCACACTGGAGCTTGCGGCCCGACTGCGGACCCTGCGCCCAGACCTGCGGGTCGTCGGCCTGGAGATCGATCCGGACCGGGTTGCGGCTGCCCGCCAAGCCGGAGACCACCGCGTCGAATTCGCCCTGGGCGGCTTCGAATTAGCGGGGCTGAGCCCGGTCCTGGTCCGGGCATTCAACGTACTGCGGCAGTATCCACCGGACGCCGTCGCCGACGCCTGGCACCGCATGCAATCCCAACTCGCACCGGGCGGGCTGATCGTCGACGGCACCTGCGACGAGTTGGGCCGGCGCTGCTGCTGGGTGCTGCTGGACCGCGACGGCCCGGTGAGCCTGACCCTGTCGTGTGACCCGCACTCGATCACCGTCCCCTCGGATTTGGCCGAACGATTACCAAAAGTGCTTATCCACGACAATGTTCCGGGCCAGCCGATCCACACTCTGCTCGCTGCCGCCGACCACGCCTGGGCCGCGGCAGCCGGGCAATCGGTGTTCGGACCACGTACCCGGTGGCGCGCCATGCTGACGGCGTTGCACACTGCCGGTGTGCCGGTCGAGTCGCAGCGGCGCAGCCTACGCGACGCGGTGCTGACGGTGCCCTGGGCAACCGTGGCTCCGCCGTTAGGCTGATCGGCATGCGGATTGCGTGCGCGCAGATTCTCTCGGGCACCGTTCCGGGCGCAAATCTGCAACTGGTGGAGGACCACACCCGCCGCGGGGCCGAAGCCGGTGCCCGGTTGGTGATCTTCCCGGAAGCCACGATGTGTCGACTCGGGACGCCGCTGGCGCCGATCGCCGAACCCCTCGACGGCCGCTGGGCGGACGCGGTCCGCGGGATTGCCGCCGCGGCCGGCGTTACCGTCGTCGTCGGCATGTTCACCCCGTCCTCCGACGGCCGCATCACCAACACGCTGCTGATCACCGGCGGCGGTGCCGAGGACCACTACGACAAGATCCACCTCTACGACGCGTTCGGATTCACCGAGTCGACGACGGTCGCGCCGGGCCGCACGCCCGTCGTGGTGACCGTCGACGGCGTTGGTGTCGGGGTGACGCTGTGCTACGACATCCGCTTCCCCGGGCTCTACACCGAACTGGCGCGGCGCGGCGCATCGCTGATCACGGTCAGCGCATCGTGGGGCGCGGGGCCGGGCAAGCTGGACCAGTGGGGCCTGCTGGCGCGTGCCCGGGCGCTGGACTCAACCTGCTTCCTCGCTGCCGCGGGTCAGGCCTACCCCGGGCCGGCAGCACCGACGGCGGCGACGGTACCCACCGGGGTGGGCGGCAGCCTGATCGCCTCGCCCCTGGGCGAGGTGCTCGCATCTGCCGGTCCGGATCCGCAACTTCTGGTCTGCGACATCGACGTCGAAAGCCTGCCGGCAGTGCGCGATGCGCTGCCCGTGCTCCGCAACCGCTCGGAGTTCGCCCGGAGCAGTACGGCAGAATCGCCGAGGTGACGATCCCGCCGCTGGGCCAGCCCCCCTTCCCACCCCCGGGCCAGCCGCCCCGTCCGCCCTTCGAGCCCCCCGCCCAGCGAATACCGCAACCCCCACCGGGCACCGGCTACGGCCCACCGCCGCCGGGCACCGGCTACAGCCCACCGCCGCCGG
>ERZ888423.171-NODE-171-length-70008-cov-10.430203_pt1 | contig 70008 bp, 57 predicted proteins | sample MGYA00520523_ERZ888423 | MGnify/ENA primary metagenome ERZ888423 (study PRJEB32303, sample SAMEA104408611) | aquatic metagenome | biome: Brackish water; feature: Pelagic; material: water | place: Baltic Sea | collected 2014-06-08T10:24:00 | depth 30,27 m ... | reverse complement strand
CAGTGGTAGACTTTTGCGCCGCCAATTGGCTGGTTTTTACGCCGCCGTTGACACCGAGCGCGTTCTCGGGCAGGCGGCGGCGGCGAAAGTCCAGGCGGCCTTCGCCTATGCGCCGGGCGGAGCGATGGCGACCCTGACGGTCGAGCGCCTGGATGCGCCGGGCCGACTGACCGCCGATATCGCCTATCGCCTGGATGACCAGCATTTGAAACTGGCGCTCGATGTCACGGAGCCGGCGGGCGGACTTGCAACCCAGTTCGCCGGTCTGCCGGACGGCGTGGACGTCAGCCTGAACGGCGCCGGCGACTTGAATTCCTGGGCGGGGCAACTCAAGGCGAGCAGCGGCGCCGAGCCGTTGCTCGACCTCGCGCTCACGCTCCTGCGGCAGGACGGCGATATCCTGCTGACGGCGGACGGTCCCGTCATGCCCGGCCTCGTGGCGCCGCCGGACGCTCTTCCGCTGATCGGCGCAGCGGCGGAGATCGGTCTGACCGTGCGCGCGGCCGAGGACGGCGACCTGATCCTGGTCGAACGGGCGACGGTCGACGCGGCAGCTTTCGCCGTGACGGCCTCGGGGTCGTTTGCGCCGCCGACGGGCGCGATCGAGGCGACGCTCGCCAGCTCGCGGCTCGATCCGACGGCCCTCGCCAGCTTCGCGCCAGGCGCGGCGCTGACGGCGCCGGAAATTCGAATGACGGCGTCGGGAACGCTGGATGCGCCGTTCGTGCATCTCGATCTTGGCCTCGCCGAAGCGCGCTTCGAGGGCATTGCGGCGCACGGTCTGCTGCTGGCCGCGGACCTGACGGGGCCGATGGATGCGCCCAACTCGACCCTGGCGCTCCGGCTGGACCGCCTGGCGTCGGGCGCTGTCGTGGCGGACGCCGTCACGGTCGACGCGACGGTCCGCGCCGACCGGGACCGCCCGAACGCCGTCGATTTTGAGGCGACGGCCAGGGCTGCGGCCGTGGCGCTCTGCCAGCCAGCGCTCGATCCGACGCTCGCCGGCCCCTGGCAGGTCAACCTCAAGGCCGCTTACGACCCGAGCGTCGCCCAGTCGCCTATTGCATTGACCGGGGCTGGCGGCGATGGCCTCGACGTCGCCTTTCAGGGGGACGTGACGCCCGCCGGGGCGGTCAGGGGGCGGGCGGGCGTGACCGTCGCCGACCTGCAGGCGTTCGCTGCGCTCGCCGGCGCGCCGCTCTCCGGGCCGGGATCGGCTGCCGCCAATGTCGACTTCGGGCCGGGCGGTCTGGCGCTTGACGATATTGCCGTCACTGGCCACGGCGCGACGGTCAGCGGTCGGGCCATGCTGGACCCGAGTTTCAAGACGATCTCGGCAGCCCTCAAGCTTGCCGCGCCCCAGCTTGGCGAACTTGCGAAACTGGCGAACGCGCCGATATCCGGCGCGGTTTCGGGAGATTTCGCGCTATCGGGCGCTGTCGCCGACCCGGCCGCGACGGTGGCCTTGCGCTTCAAGCCGCTGGTCGCGGGCGGGGAGCGCTTCGCCGAGGCGGCGCTTTCGGTCAACGCGACAACCCTTGTCTCCGGGCCGAAAGGCGCGTTCAAGGCTTCGGCGCAATCGCCTTACGGCCGAGTCACGGCTGAATCCCAGTTTGCCCTGAAGGGCGACGCCCTGGCGCTGAAAAGCCTCAAGCTCGGCGCGCCGGGGGCCGCCGCCTCCGGCAGTCTCAACGCCAATCTCAGGACGACGACGGCGACCGGCAAGATTGCGCTCAATGTCTCAAGTTTCGCCGATGCGCTTCGCCCGCTTGGCATCGAAGCTTCGGGCAAGGCCAAGGGCGACATCGTGCTGAAGACTGCCAAGAAAGGCGGGCAGACCGTTGATCTGACAGTTGATATCAAGCAATTCGCCGGCTTCGGCGTCGAGCTTGCAGAAGCCAGGCTGACGGCGAAGGGCGGGCTTGATGGGAAGGCGCCGATCGCCGCCCGCCTATCGGCCAAGGGCTTCGCCGCGAGCGATATTTCCGCCGAAACCCTGACGATCCGCCTGGACGGGCCGTTGCGCGCCGCTGACCTCAAGCTGACCATGAAGGGCCGTGCGGCCGAGCGGCCGCTGACGTTGAACATCGCTGGCGTGCTTGCGATCCAGGAAGCGTCCCAGAGCTTCCGGCTGGCGAAAGGCGACGGCGCCTTCGCGGGCGCTGCCTTCGCGATCGCGCGCGGGCTGGAAGTCAGCCAGGGCAAGAAGGGCTTCGCGGTTCGTGGGCTCGACCTGCAATCGGAGCCCCTGTCGCTGCGGGCCGATGCGTCGGTGGCGTCGGGCAGGATCGACCTTGATCTGAAGCAAGCCGACGTCGATCTCCGGCGGCTGGCGCAGCTGATGCCGGATACGCCGGTGGCGGGCACGATATTTGCTTCCGGTCGGATCAGCGGTCCCTTGCAGGGGCCGTCGGGCCGGCTGACGTTGACGGCGCGCGGCATCTCCGCTCTCAACGAGCCGGGCAGCCCATCAATCGATGTTGATGGCAATTTCAATTTGTCGCCGAGCGCGCTGGCGCTGGATATCTCCGGCACGGGCCTTGGCGCGACGCCGATCACCATTCAGGGCAGCGTCGGCCTCGTTCAGGGCGACGGCCTGCCGGCGCCGGGCCCGCAGTCCCGGTTGGCGCTCCGCATCCAATGGACAGGCGATGTCGCGCCGTTGATGGCGATGGCGCCCGTCGACGGCCATATTCTGAAAGGCGCGACAGCGATCGATCTCAGCATCGGCGGCACGGTCGCCGCGCCGGACGTGCAAGGCGCCGTCCGCCTGGGACCCGGCACATACGAAAGCCTGGATTATGGCACGAAGCTCGAGTTCGCGACGATCGAGGTTCTGGCGAACGGTCCGAACCTGACGCTCTCGCCGTTCAAGGCAAGGGCGGGGAAGGGGACGATTTCCGGTCAGGGGACGGCTTTTCTGGACGGCGCCCGAGGCTACCCCTTTGAAATAGCCTTCACGCTCGCGAACGCGCGCGTCGCTGCCCGGGACGATATCCGCGCCGAGATCAGCGGTGACGTGAAGGTGACGAACGATGCCAACGGCATGCTCGCCTACGCCCGGATCGTGACCGAGAAAGTCGAGATTGAACTGATCGACGCGCTGCCGCCCAGCATTCCGACCATGAATGTCACGGAGACAGGGCCGATCCCGCCTGGCCGGAAAGCCAAGCCTGAGGAAGCGGCCGAGAGCGGCCCGCCGATTGCGTTGGATGTCACGGTGGCGATCCCGTCCCAGTTCTTTGTTAGGGGCCGGGGGCTGGATTCCGAATGGCAAGGCAATATCGCCGTCACCGGTACGGCGGATCGTCCGACGATCAACGGCCGGATCAATCTTAAGCGGGGCCGTTTCGACCTTCTGGGCAAGGATCTGGCGCTCAAGGAGGGCGTGGTCCAGCTGCAGCCGGACGCCAGCCAGCGCCTGGAAGCCGTGATCGATATACTGGCGCAGTTCGAATCGGACGATTTTATCGCGTCCGTCCGTCTGGAAGGCCCGGCGACTGCGCCAGAGTTGATCCTGAGTTCGTCGCCGGACCTGCCTCAGGACGAAATCCTGTCGCGTTTGTTGTTCGGCAAGAGCGCAGGCGCGCTGTCGGCAGTCGAATCCTTCCAACTGGCGGCCGCGGTCGCGAGCATGGCGGCGGGCGGCGGCGGCGGCGGCTTCGATCCCATCCGCGTCATCCGCCAGGCGACGGGCCTGGACAACCTGCGCATCGATGTCGATGGCGCCGGCGCGGCGGCGCTCGAGGCCGGGAAATACCTGACCGACGACATCTATGTCGGCGTCAAGCAGGGCGCCACAGCCGCCGACAGCGCCGTCATCGTCGAAATCGATATCTTCAAGAACGTCACCATCGAAAGCGAATCCCGTCAGGACGGGTCGCAGAAGGTCGGGGGACGCTTGAAGTGGGATTACTGATCGGCCAGACCCAGCGCCGGCAATTGATCGAGCAGCGCCCCGAGATCCGGCGACACCGAGGTTAGCGGCAGCCGGCATTCCGGCGAGGCGATCAAGCCCTGACGCCAGAGGCAATACTTGATGGGCATCGGGTTCGCTTCCTGAAACAGCCGTGGAATGAACTGCTGCAAGGGCGCCCAGAGCGTGCGGGCGCCCAGGTGATCGTTCGCGCCGATGCGCGCCGCGATCTCGACGAACCGCTCCGTCGCGATATGGGCCGACGCCAGAATGCCGCCGTCCGCGCCGTTGCACATCTGCGGAAAGAACAACCCGTCCTCGCCCGTCAGGACCGAGAAGCCGGGCGGACGGCTGGCCAGCAGGTCGAGCGATTGCTCGATGCTGCCGGAACTGTCCTTGACGCCCACGATATTCGGCGTTTCCGCCAGGCCCAGCAGCGTCGCGTTGGCCAGGTTGACCGATGTCCGGTAGGGGATGTTGTAGATCATCACCTGCCGGTCGGTCGCGCTGGCGATCGCCCTGAAATGCGCCGCCATGCCCTCCTGGGTCGGCCGGTTGTAGTAGGGGCAGACGGAGACGATGCCGTCGAACGGGAAGCGGCTGAGCCGCTCGACCGACTTGATCACCTTGGCCGTGGCGTTGCCGCCGATGCCGACGAAAATCGGCGCGCGGCCGGCGACCGCCGCGACGGTCTCGGCGACGATGGCGTCTTCCTCGGCTTCGGTCAGGGTCGGCGCTTCGCCCGTGGTGCCAAGCGGGAAGAAGCCGGCGACGCCCTTGTCGATATAGTGCTCGATCAGCCGACGGTAGCTCGCCAAGTCTACGGCTCCGTTGTCGAATGGCGTGATCAGCGGCAGCCAGACGCCCTTAATCATGGCGGTATTCCTTGTCCGATGCGATGACCTCAGAGCTAGCAAGGCTCAAAGAATTAGGATAGCTAAATTGATTAATGCATAACATTTCAGAATCTAATGGACTGCGCCGATGCTCCGAAATATCGATGTGGCCGTCGCCCGGGCTTTCCTGGCGGTCGTGGAAACCGGCAGCGTGACGCTGGCGGCGCGGCAACTGCATTTGACCCAGGGCGCGATCAGCCAGCAGATCGGCCGGCTCGAGGCGCTGGCGGCGTCGCGTCTGTTTGTCCGCGCCGGGCGCGGCATGACGCTGACGCCCGAGGGGCGGCGAGCTGTGCCGCTGGCGCGGCAGTTCCTCGCCGCGAATGAAGCGCTGCTCGCGGCGCTCCGCCAACCTGCATTCCAGGGCGAAGTCCGCTTCGGCGCGCCCTATGACATTATCGGCAGCTATGCGCCGCATATCCTCCGGCGCTTTAGCAGCGCGTTCCCCGGCATTCGCGTGTCATTGATCTGCAAGGATACGATCGTCCTGCTGGAAGACATGCGGGCAGGGCGCATCGACCTCGCCCTGACGACGGAGTTGGGCGTCGGCAAGGGCGGGGAGACCTTGCGCAGCGACCGGCTGGTATGGGCCGGCGCCCGAAATGGCGACGCCCACACGCGGGACCCGCTGCCGGTGTCGCTCGGCGCGGATACCTGCGTGTTCCGCCCGGTCGCAATCGCCGCCTTGAAGAAAGCGCGCCGGGAATGGGAGGCGGTCTGCGAGGTCAGCAATATGGAGCCGGTCCGCGCGACGATCGAGGCGGACCTGGCGGTCGCGCCCTTGCTTAGCCACTCGACGCCGGAAAGCCTGGATATCATCGACGGCGATCCCCGGTTGCCGAAGCTGCCGCTTTTCTGCGTCAACCTTTATCAGGCGGAGCGTTTGAGCCCTGCGGCGCAGGAATTCGCGGCCCATGTGCGCCGCAGCGTCGCCGCCGGGTGACGCCTGCTATCTGCCCCAGCGAAGCGCGAGCGGGTTCGCCGCCTGCGCGAGTTCCAGGAGTTCGCGCCGCGTATCCGCGTGCAGCGGCCGCGTTGGGTGGCGAACGTGATCGGATTTGATGACGCCGCCTTCCTGCATCACGACCTTGGAGGCGCGCCAACCGCACTGGCGGTTCTCGAAATTGATGAGCGGCAACACGTCCTTGTAGATGGCGCGGGCGGTCGCCCGGTCGCCGGCCAGGTGGGCCGCGATGGCGGGCCTGATCAGGTCCGGCAGTGTCGCCGAGGTCATGGAGCCCGTGGCGCCGGCGTCCATGTCGGCCATCAGCGTGATTGCTTCCTCGCCGTCGAACGGGCCTTCGATGGCGTCGCCGCCGGCGACGAGGAGCGCCCGGATCTTCGCCGCCGCCTGGGGCGTCTCGATCTTGAAGAGCTTTACCTGCTCGATCTCGCGCGCCAGCCGCGCCAGGAGCGCGACCGACATCTGGACGCCGGAAAGCGGGGCGTCCTGCACCATGATCGGAATGCCGCCCGCGGCGCCGGCGGCTGCGAAATGCTCGAACGTCGCATCCTCGTCGGCCCGGAGGCCGGCGCCGTGATAGGGGGGCATCAGCATCAGCATGGCGGCCCCCATCGCGGCCGCCTCCCGCGCCCGGGCCTGGACCACGGCCGTCGCGAAATGCGAGGCCGTCACGATGATGGGAACCCGTCCCGCCATGTGCTCCAGGCAAAGGCGCGTCAGGGTCGCGCGCTCGTCGTCGCTCAACAGGAATTGCTCGGAGAAGTTCGCGAGGATGCAGACGCCGTCGACGCCTTGATCGACCATGCAATCGAGCACGCGGCGCATGCCCTCCAGATCGAGCGAGCCGTCGTCGTTGAAGGGGGTCGGCGCAACCGGCCAGATGCCGGAATAGGGTTTGGCGGCCACTGGCTTCGCTCCCGGTCAGGCAGCTTGGGGCAGGACGTCGGAAATGCGGCCCTGGAAGCGCGGCATGACCTTTTCGGCGAAGATGCGCGCCGCCTTGGCGTGGGGATATCCGGACAGGCAGAAGCTTGTGCATCCGGCCTGAACGAACTCTTCCAGGGTCGCCGCCACCTGTTCGGGGTTGCCGACGACTGCGATGCCGGCGCCGGCGCGTACGGTCGATATGCCCGTCCAGAGATGGGGGCCTAGCTTCATGCTCTCGCCTGACTCCTCCAGCAGTTTCCAGACCTGGCGGTTGGCTTCCGATGTGCGCCGGATGCCTTCGGCGGCGTTCGCCGCATTCGGGCGCGTCCGCATGTTCGCGAGTTCGAAGCGGGTGGCGCCGGCGATCAGGCGCTCGGCGTCCGCCCAGGCTTCGTCCTCCGTCTCGGCGCAGACGATCTGCAGGCGCATGCCGAACCCCAGTTGCGCTTCCCGGCCGTGACGGCGGGCGCGGGCCTTGAGGTCCTGGATCTTTGCGGCGATGCCGGACGGCCGGTCGCCCCAGAACAGGTGAACCGTGGAATGCTTGGCGGATATCTCCAACGCCTGTTCCGACCCGCCGCCCAGGAAGAAGGGCGGATGCGGCTGCTGCAGCGGCTTCGGTTCAATCGCCGTGTCGACCTGATAGTGCTTGCCGAAGAAGCCAATGGGCGCATTGCTGGACCAGAGGCGCTTCATGATCTGGACTTCCTCGTCCATTTTCTCATAGCGCGTGGTTTTGTCGTCGGGGATGCCGTCGGCCTTGGTGTCATCGTCGTTGATGCCGGCGATCAGGTTGATGCAAAGGCGCCCGCCCGACATCTGATCCAGCGTCGCGAACATCTTCGCCGACAGCACCGGGTTGCAGTAAGCCGAGCGAAGGGCGACGAGCGGCGCCACATGTTTCGTGCGCGCAATGTAATAGGCGCCGACCACGGTCGCCTCCCAGCAGGCGGCGTTGACCGGCATCAGCATGTAGGTGAAGCCTGCATTGTCGACGACATCGACGATTTCGTCGAACAGCGCGCGGCTTTGGGGCAGGCGCGCCGCAGGATCCGCGAGGCAGGTGCTATCGCCGCTGGTCGGCAGAAACCACCCGAATGTCAGATTGCGTTCAGTCATCGCCTCGCTCCCGGAGATCGCTTGTTTGGGCGACTATAACCGATGGCGAGCGGGGCGGGGACTTGCTTTCGCCGGGCAAGGCGCCTTACAGCCGCTGCGATGACCGACGCTGCCCGCCCCTTCCTCGCCAACCGCGACGCCCGCAGGCTCTTCCTCGCGCGGCACGGCCTCAGCCAGCCTTTCGGCGCGCCGCTTTCGGCCGCGAATCTGCATGAATTGATCCAAGAAATCGGGTTCGTGCAGGTCGATAGCGTCAACACCGTCGCGCGCGCCCATGACATGATCCTGGCCGCCCGGAACGCCAATTACCGACCGCGCCAGTTGAAGGCCCTGTTGGAAAAGCGCCGGAGCCTGTTCGAGCATTGGACCCATGACGCCGCCATCATCCCGATGGCGTTCTATCCCCACTGGCGGCTGCGCTTCGAGCGGGACGCCGTGCGGCTGCGCGACCGGTGGCGCGACTGGCGGCGGGATGGCTTCGAGGACAGGTTCGAGGCCGTTCTGGCGCATATCCGCGAGCGCGGCCCGGCGATGGCCCGCGACGTCGGCGGCGACGAGGACCGGTCCAGCGGCGGCTGGTGGGACTGGCATCCCTCCAAGACGGCGCTCGAATTTCTTTGGCGGACCGGCGCGCTCGCCGTCAGCGGGCGCGAGGGCTTCCAAAAAATCTTCGATCTGGAGGAAAACGTCGTGCCGGCGGATATCCGCGCGCATCGGCCCAATGGCGATGCGACGGTCGCCTGGGCGTGCGAGAGCGCGCTCGACCGGCTGGGGTTCGGCACGTCCGGGGAGATCGCCGCCTTCTGGGCGACGGTTGCGCCATCGGAGGCCAAGGCCTGGGCGGCGCGGGCCCTGGGCGACAGCGTGATCGAAGTCGATGTCGAAGGCGCCGACGGCGGCGTCAGGCGCGCCTTCGCCCGGCCCGACGTTCTGGCGGCCGTGGCCGCAAGCCGGCCGCCCCTCGGGCGGCTGCGCGTGCTCAGCCCTTTCGACCCGGCGCTCAGGGATCGGCGGCGGGCGGAATGGCTGTTCGGCTTCCGCTACAGGATCGAGATATTCGTGCCGGCGCCGAAGCGGACCTATGGCTACTACGTCTTTCCCGTGCTGGAAGGCGACCGGCTGGTCGGGCGCATCGATATGAAGCGCGACGAAGGCGCGCTCGCCGTCACGGCCTATTGGCCGGAACCGGGACTGACGCTTGGCCGGGCGCGCGCCCTGAAGCTGGAACGGGAGCTTGATCGTCTGGCGGTCTTTGCCGGTTGCGACCGTGTGCGCTTCGCCGATGGATGGCTCCGTCAGCCGCTCTGACGCCAAAGGCCTTTGACGCCAGTATGGGCGATGGGCGCTCATTTATCCGGCAGGCGCCGGATTGTGATGCACTTTGGCCTCGTGCTGCGTTTTCAGGCTTGCCCATGACGGAGAGGGCGTTACTGTCGTGGGTTAAGCGCAGCCCCATCGAGGCAACAGCAGGCGGCCTGCGAGACAAAGAAGGAGGCTTAGATGCGACAATCCCGATGGCTACTGGCGACGGCGGCCGTATTTGCGCTGGCGAGCGCGCCTGCATTCGCCGAGAACGTCTTCAAATGGGCCAGCCAGGGCGACGCCCTGACGCTCGACCCGATGTCCCAGAACGAAGGCCCGACCAATGCGATGAACGGGCAGCTTTACGAATCGCTCGTGACCCGCGATCCGCAAATGAAGCTGCAGCCGGAACTGGCGGTCTCCTGGACCGGCGCCGCCGACGGCTGGACGTTCAAGCTGCGGGAAGGCGTCAAGTTTCATGACGGCGCCGACTTCACCGCCGAAGACGTGAAATTCTCGATCGAGCGCGCCCAATCGCCCAGTTCCGACTTCAAGGAACAGGTTTCCGGCATCACCAGCGTTCAGATCATCGACGATCACACCGTCAAGCTGATGACCGATGGCCCGAACCCGATTCTGCCGAACCAGCTGACCTCGACCTACATCCTCGACAAGGATTGGGCCGAAAAGAACAACGTTACGACCCCGCAGGATTTCAAGGCCAAGCAGGAAACTTATGCGGTTCGCAACGCGAACGGCACCGGCCCCTTCAAGGTCGTTTCGCGCGCGCCGGACGAATTGACTGTCCTGGCCCGCAACACCGCCTGGTGGGGCGACAAGCTGTTCCCCGGCAATATCGACCGGATTGAGTATCGCCCGATCGCCAATGCGGCGACCCGTGTCGCGGCCCTGCTATCCGGAGAGGTCGATTTCGTGCTCGATCCGCCGCTGCAGGACCTGAAACGCATCGAATCTGCCGATGGCCTGAAGGTCATTACCGTCGCCCAGATCCGCTCGATCTTCTTCGGCATGGACCAGGGCGTCGCAGAACTCAGGACGTCCGACGTCAAGGGCAAGAACCCCTTTGCCGACGTGCGCGTTCGCGAAGCCATGAACCTCGCGATGGACAAGGTCGCGATCCAGCGGGTCGTCATGGAAGGCCTGTCCTTCCCGACCGGCATGATCACGCCGCCCGGCGTGTTCGGCAACACGCCCGAAAACGACAAGCCGCTGCCGTTCGATCCCGAGAAAGCCAAGGCGTTGCTGGCCGATGCGGGATATCCGAACGGTTTCACCGTGCAATTGGACTGCCCGAACAATCGCTACAATAACGATGAAAAGATCTGCCAGGCGGCCGTCGCGATGCTGGCGAAAGTCGGCGTCAAGGTTAATCTGGAAGCAGTCTCGAAGGCGCAGCATTTCCCCAAGATCCAGAAGCGGACCAGCGATTTCTATATGCTGGGCTGGGGCGTGCCTACCCTGGATAGCCACTATGTCTTCGCGTATCTGCTGGCGGATGGCGGCTCGTGGAACGCCACGGGCTACAACAATGCGCGCGTCAATGAGATCACGGCGGCGATCGCGACAGAAACCGACATCGACAAGCGCACAGCCATGATCGAAGAGGCCTGGAACATCGTGCTGGCGGACAAGCCCTATGTGCCGCTGCACCATCAGGTCATCGCCTGGGCGATGTCGAACAAGGTCGACGCCCCGATCGGCGCCGACGACGCCCTGCGTCCGCGCTTCATCGTCATGAAGTAGTCCAGGAACGTTCGGCCGGGCTGGCGCGACGCGCCGGCCCGGCCATCGTTCAGGCAGGAAATACCCTTCCGAAATGTTCGCATTGATCGTGCGCCGCCTGCTCCAATCCATTCTCGTGATGGCGAGCGTTTCGGTGATCTCGTTCTCCTTGTTCAATTTCGTCGGCGACCCCGTCAACAACATGGTCGGCCAGGACGCGACCCGCGAAGACCGGGTGCGCATCCGCCAGGAACTGGGTCTCGACGACCCGATCATCGTTCAGTACGGTCGCTTTCTCGGCAACGCGATCCAGGGCGATTTCGGGCTGAGCTACCGGATCAAGCGCCCGGTCGATCAACTGATCGCGGAGCGGCTGCCCGCGACCCTGGAACTGGTCTTCGTCTCCGCCCTGATCGCGCTGGGCTTCGGCATAACGGCCGGCGTCTATACCGGCATCCAGCGGAATTCCTGGGCGAGTCGGTTGGTGCTCTCGGGCTCGCTGATCGGCGTTTCGCTGCCGACATTCATTATCGGCATCGGCCTGATCTATCTCTTCGCCGTGCATCTGCGCTGGCTGCCATCGTCGGGCCGGGGCGGCGTCATCGACCTTGGCGGTTGGAAGACCAGCTTGCTGACCATCGACGGTTGGAGGTCGATCATCCTGCCGGCGATCACCCTCTCGCTTTTCCAGATGACGATCATCCTGCGACTGGTCCGCGCCGAGATGCTGGAGGTCATGCAGGCCGATTTCATCAAGTTCGCTCGCGCCCGGGGCCTTTCGGAGCGCGCCATCAATTTCAGCCACGCCCTGAAGAACACGCTTGTGCCGGTTGTGACGATCATCGGCATCAATATCGGCGGCCTGATCGCCTTCTCGGTCATCACCGAGACCGTGTTCCAGTGGCCTGGAACCGGACTGATGTTCATTCAGTCGGTCGATTTCGTCGATGTGCCGATCATGTCGGCCTATCTTTGTTTCGTCGCGCTGGTCTTCGTGGTCGTGAACCTTGTCGTCGACATTCTGTATTTCGTGATCGATCCGCGCATTCGGCTGGGAGCCAAGTAAGATGGCGACGACAAAGCCTCCTCTCGGCTTCTGGGGCCGGCTCGCGGATAACGATGTCGCCCATTCCTTCCTGACGACGCCGTCCGCCATGATCGCGGCCGGCATCGCGGTTCTGTGTATCGGGGCGGCGCTGCTGGCGCCTTTGATCGCGCCGTTCAATCCGTTCGACCCCTCGCAGATCTCGCTTTGGGACGGGAAACTCCCGCCGGCGTGGATCGAAGGCGGGCAAGCGCAGTACCTGCTTGGAACCGACAATCAGGGCCGCGACATGCTCTCGACCATCCTCTATGGCGGGCGGCTCTCGATCATCGTCGGACTGGCGGCGGTCTGCCTCGGCATGGTGCTGGGCGTCGTGCTCGGCGTGATTTCGGGGTATTTCGGCGGGACGGTCGATAGCATCATCATGCGCGCTGCCGATGTGCAACTCACGATCCCGGGCATCCTGCTCGCCATCCTGATCAATGGCGTCGGGCGCGCGGTCCTGCCGCTGGAGATGCGGGACGAGTTCGCGATCTATGTCGTCATCGTCGCCATCGGGCTCACCGACTGGCCGCAGTTCGCGCGCGTCGTGCGCGGCGCGACCATGGTCGAGGTCAGCAAGGAATATGTGCAGGCGGCGCGCGTCATCGATCTGCCGGGCTGGATGATCATGGTCCGCCATATCCTGCCGAACGTCATGCGGCCGGTGCTGGTGCTGGCGACCATCGGCCTCGCGCTCGCGGTCATCGCCGAGGCGACCCTGTCCTTTCTGGGCCAGGGCATTCCGCCGACGACGCCGTCGCTCGGCACGCTGATCCGGGTCGGGAACGAGTTCCTGTTCTCCGGCCTCTGGTGGATCACGTTCTTTCCGGCGATCGCGCTTGTGGTGCTGGTGTTTTCCGTGAACCTGCTGGGGGACTGGATGCGCGACGCTCTCAACCCGAAGCTCCGCTGATGCTGCTCGACATCAAAGGCCTTGACGTCGCTTTCCTGACGCGCCGCGAGACGGTGAAGGCCGCCCGTAATGTCTCGCTCCAGGTCGAGGCGGGCGAGGTGCTTGGCCTCGTCGGCGAATCGGGCGCGGGGAAATCCACGATCGGTAATGCGATCATGGATTTACTGGAGAAGCCCGGCGAAGTGACGGCCGGCGAGATTCTGTTCAAGGGCAAGAATATCCGCGGCCTCTCCGAGGATGAGATGCGGCGCATTCGCGGCGATGAGATCGGCATGATCTTTCAGGACCCGCAGACTTCGCTCAATCCGTTGCTGACCATCGGGCAGCAATTGGTCGAGACCATTCAGAAATCCCTTGGGCTGCGCGACAAAGCGGCGGCCGACAGGGCCGTCGAGCTGCTGGAGGGCGTAGGCATCACCGAAGCCCGGGCGCGGCTCCAGGCCTATCCGCACCAGTTTTCAGGCGGCATGCGCCAGCGTGTCGTGATCGCGCTCGCGCTCGCGGGCGACCCGGACCTGATCATCGCCGACGAGCCGACGACCGCCCTCGACGTCTCGATCCAGGCGCAGATCCTCGATCTGATCAAGGGCCTCTGCCGCTCGCGCAATCTGGGCGTCATCATCGTGACCCACGATATCGGCGTGATCGCCAATATCGCCGACCGGGTCGCCGTCATGTACCGGGGCGAGGTGGTGGAGACGGGACCCGTGGCCCAGGTGCTGGGCGCCCCGACGCACGCCTACACCAAAAGCCTGATCGCCGCCGTGCCGCGCGCCGACAAGCGCCTGAAGCGCTTCGCCGCGATCGATTATATCGAAGGCGGCGACGCGCCCCGACGGCGGATCGACGTCCAGAACCATTGGCTGGGGGCGGCGCAGGACTTCCGGCCGCCCAAGGGCATCGCAGTCGATGTCAAGAACATCAGCTTGAGCTTCGTGCTGCAGAAAGCCATCCTGAAACGCAACCGCAAGATGCTGAAAGCCGTCAACGACGTCAGCTTCCAGATCCGGGAGGGCGAGACCTTCGGTCTGGTCGGCGAGTCCGGGTCGGGCAAGTCGACCATCGCCCGCTGTATCGCCCGGCTCTATAACGTCGATCAGGGCTCGATCCAGGCGATGGGCCGCGATCTTCTGGCGGACCCGCGGGCGCCGGAGACCCGGAAAGCCCGGCGGGCGCTTCAGATGGTCTTTCAGGACCCTTATTCCAGCTTGAACGGCCGGATGCGCGTCGGCGAGATCGTCGCCGAGCCGATCCGTTTCTTCAAGCTGACGGCGGATGAAGCCGAGACCCAGCGCATCATCGGCGACCTGCTGGACCATGTCGGCCTCGGCGCCAGCGCCGCCAAGCGCTACCCTCACGAGTTTTCCGGCGGCCAGCGCCAGCGCATCTCCATCGCCCGCGCGCTGGCCTCCCGCCCGCGCATCCTGATCTGCGACGAGCCGACCTCGGCCCTGGATGTCTCGATCCAGGCGCAAATCCTGAACCTTTTGAAGGATCTGCAGGATGAGCTTGGGCTGACCATGCTGTTCATCAGCCACGACCTGCCGGTGATCCGGCAGATGTGCGACCGGATCGCCGTGATGAAGGACGGCGCCATCTGCGAGATTGGCGAGAACGAGCAATTATTCACCGCCCCGCAGCATCCTTACACCCGCCATCTCCTGGACCTGATGCCGCGCATGGACCTGCTGGAGCCGTCGGCCGTCATGCCGGCGGAGGGTTGACCCTTCCGCCGGCGCGGGACCGCAAAAGCGCAGTCCCTACTTCGGCAGCGCGCCTTCCACGCCTTCGACATAGAAGTTCATTGACGCCAGGTCGCCGTCGCTGGCGGTTTCGCCGGCTTTCAGCCAGGGCGAACCGTCCTGCTTGTTGATCGGGCCTGTGAAGGAATGCCGCGTACCGGCGACAATGTCGTCGATCGCCTGCTGGGCGAGGGCTTTCACGTCAGCCGGCAGCTTGTCCGACAGCGGGGCGATGCCGACCATGCCCGGCTTGATGCCGTCCCAGGTGTCCGTGCTCTCCCAGGTTCCGTCCATCACCGCCTTGACGCGGGCGATGTAGTAGGGCGCCCAGTTGTCGACGATGGAGGTCAACTGTGCGTTCGGGCCGAAGCGCTTCATGTCGGAGGCCTGGCCGAAGGCATAGATGCCGCGCTCCTCGGCGACCTGCATGGCGGCGGGGCTGTCGGTGTGCTGCATCAGCACGTCCGCGCCCTGATCGATCAGCGCTTTGGCGGCGTCGGCTTCCTTGCCCGGATCGAACCAGGTGCTGACCCAGATGACCTTGAACTTGACGTCGGGATTGACGCTCTTCGCCGCAAGATAAGCCGCATTGATGCCGCGCACCACTTCCGGGATCGGGAATGAGGCGATGTAGCCGACAGTGTTGGTCTTCGTCATCTTGCCGGCGATCAGGCCGATCACCGTGCGGCCTTCATAAAAGCGCGCGGAATATGTGGCGAGGTTTGGGGCGCGCTTGAAGCCGGTCGCATGCTCGAACTTCACCTTGGGGAACTGCTTCGCGACCTTGAGCGTCGGGTTCATGAAGCCGAAGGAGGTGGTGAAGATCAGGTCATGGCCGCTCCGCGCCAACTGCTGGATGACGCGCTCCGCGTCGGGCCCTTCGGAGACCTTTTCCACATAGGTGGTCTCGACCTTGTCGCCGAATTCGGCTTCGACCGCCAGCCGGGACTGATCGTGTTCGTAGGACCAGCCGTGGTCGCCGACCGGACCGACATAGACGAACCCAACCTTGGTCTTGCCGTCTGCCAGGGCTGGTCCGCCGATGAGGGCGGCGGCCAGCCCGAGGGCCGCGAGTTTCAGTGCCTTACGCTGCATCAGATTGCCTCCGTTGTTGTACCTGTCATTGCCAAGGGCGTCTCAATCCTGTCGTGCGGCCTATGAGCTTTGGAAGAAAGGCCGGCCAAGCGCCGCTGGCGCGTTCATGCGCTGCCGCGTCTTATCATGGGAGATCAGCGCAAGCACCACGATCGTCGCGAGATAGGGCGCCATCGAGAGATATTGCGCGTCGATATCGATGCCGAAGGCTTGCATATGCAGCTGAATGACCGATACGCCGCCGAACAGATACGCGCCGAGCAAGGCGCGTTCCGGCCGCCAGCCCGCGAACACCACGATGGCGAGCGCGATCCAGCCGCGGCCGGAGGTCATGTTCTCCACCCAGTGCGGCGTCTGGACCAGAAACAGATAAGCCCCGCCGATGCCCGCCAGCGCGCCGCCGAAGGCCAGCGCCATAAGGCGCGCCAGGACGACCGGGTAACCGATGGCGTGCGCTGCGTCAGGGTTCTCGCCGATCGCGCGGAGGATCAGGCCGGCGCGGGTCGACCGGAGAAACCATCCGGCGGCCAGCGCCAGGGCGACAGCGAGATAAACCAGCGCGTCATGGGCGAACAACGCCGGGCCCAGAACCGGGATCTCCGACAGGAGCGGGATCGGGATGGGCTGCAGGGGCGGCGTCGCCTGGCCCGAATAGGCATGGCCGGCAAGCGCCGTCAGCCCCAGGCAGAACAAGGTCAGCGCCAGGCCGGTCGCCACCTGATTGGCGAGCAGGATCTGGGTCAGAAAGCCGAAGGCGAGGGCGGCCGTCGTGCCGGCAGCGGCCGCGACGAGCACGCCTAGCGCGGGCGATCCGGTTTCAAAGGTCGTGGCAAAGCCCGCAAGGGCGCCGACGATCATCATGCCCTCGACCCCGAGATTGAGGACGCCGGATTTCTCCGCCACGACCTCGCCGATAGCGGCGAAGGCGAGGGGCGTTGCGGCGACGATGATCGACGCGATGATGGCCTGGATCAGCTCCATCGCCGCCTATGCCCCCCGAAGCGCGGCGGACGGGGCGGGCCGCCGAGGGATGCGGCGCACCCGGTAGCGGGTCAGCACGTCGATGCCGAGCAGCAGGAACAGGAACATGCCCTGGAAGACGCCCGTGATCGCATTGGGCAGGTTCATGTCGATCTGCGCCGCTTCGCCGCCGATATAGGTCAGCGCCATGACGAAGCTGGCGAACAGGATGCCGAGCGGCTGCAGCCGGCCGAGAAACGCCACAATGATCGCGGTAAAGCCATAGCCGACCGGGATCGCGGGCACGAGCTGGCCCACGGGGCCGGCCGCCTCCAGCATCCCGGCGAAGCCCGCGAGGCCGCCGGAGATGAGGAGGCAGGCCCATACGGCGCGGGGTTGGACGAACCCGGCAAAGCGCGCCGCCCGCGGCGCCTGTCCCGTCACCTTCATCTGAAATCCGAAGACATGATAGCGAAGCGTCAGCCAGGCGACCGCGACGACCAGAAACGCAGCGAGCAGGCCGACATGGGCGCGCGCGCCTTCGAATAGCACCGGGACCGTCGCGGCGTCATGGAAGAGCCGGCTTTCGGGAAAATTGAAGCCGGTCGGGTCCTTCAAGGGGCCGTGCACCAGGATGCTGAGGATGTGGGTCGCCACATAGGTCAGCATGAGCGTCACGAGAATTTCGTTTGTATTCAAACGTGTCCGCAAGAATGCGGGGATCGCGGCCCATGCCATGCCTGCGGCGATGCTGGCGAGCGCCATCAGCGGCAGCACCCAGAGGCCTTCCATGTCATAGAGTGCCAGCGCCGTTGCGCCGCCAGCCAATGCGCCGACGGTGAACTGACCCTCGGCGCCGATATTCCAGATGCCGGCGCGGAAGCCGAACGACAGGCCGATCGCGATCAGCAGCAACGGCGTCCCTTTCACCGAGATTTCAGATATATAGAACCAATCGGTGAGCGGTTCGATGAAGACCATGCCGATGCCGCGCACCGGGTCTTCGCCCAAGGCCCAGAACAGCCCCATGCCGGCGGCCATGCTGAGCAGGATCGCCGCCGCGGGCGCGATGTAGATCATCGCCGTCGAAGCGGTCGGGCGGGGCTCCAGGCGGATCATACGGCGATCGCTTCCGATGGCCCGGCCTGGCCGCCCATCAGCAAGCCGATTTCCTCGACCGTGACGTCGCCGACCGCGCGGGGTTCCGAGACGCGGCCGTCGGCGATGACGGAGAAGCGTGAGGAAATCGCCAGAAGCTCACCCAGATCTTGCGAAATGACCAGAACCGCCGCGCCGTCGGCGGCGAGCGTCAAGATCGCCGTGTGGATTGCGGCCGCGGCCGCGGCATCGACGCCCCAGGTTGGCTGGAGCACGCATAGAACATCAGGATTTTGCGCTATCTCCCGGCCCACAATGAATTTTTGCAAATTGCCGCCGGAAAGCGTGCGCGCTTCGGCATGGACGCCGCTGGAGCGCACATCGAAGCGCTTCGCCACGTCGTCGGCGAAGGCGCGGGCGCGCGTCAGGCTGAGGAAGCCGCGCCGCTCCAGGCCCTGGCGGGTCCGGGCGGACAGGAGGACATTGTGGCCGAGGCTGAGCTCCGGCGCAGCGCCATGGCCCAGTCGTTCCTCCGGCACGGCGCAGAGGCCCAGCCGCCGCCGCCGCGTCGGCCCAAGGTCGCCGATGGCGGCGCCGTTCAGGCGGATGCAGCCGGGCGCCGTCCGGCGTTCGCCGCTCAACGCATCCAGCAGTTCCGTCTGGCCATTGCCGGCGATCCCGGCGATGCCCAGAATTTCGCCCGCATGCACGGTAAAGCCGATTTCCTTCAGCGCCACGCCGAAGGGGTCCTCGCTCGCTAGCGACAGGTTCTGGACTTCCAGCCGCGCGCGGCCTGGCGTCATGGCCTTGGCGCCGGCGGCGTTCCAGGCGCCGCCGATCATCATCTCCGCCAGTTCCCGCGCCGAGGTCTGGCGCGGGTCGGCTGCGCCGACCAAGCGGCCATGGCGCAAGACCGTCGCCCGCGAACAGAGGGCGCGGATCTCGTCGAGCTTGTGGGAGATATACAGGATCGAGCAGCCATCGGCCGCGAGCCGCCGCAAGGTTTCGAACAGGGTCTCGGCTTCCTGCGGCGTCAACACCGAGGTCGGCTCGTCCATGATCAGCATGCGTGGGTTCTGCAGCAGGCAACGCACGATCTCGACCCGCTGCCGCTCCCCGGCCGAAAGGGACTGCACATGCCGGTCCGGATCAAGCGCCAAGCCATAGGAATTTGAAACATCGATGATTTTCTGGCTGAGCGCCCGGGTCGGCCGCATGCCGGAAATGCCAAGCGCAATATTCTCCGCGACCGTCAGCGCATCGAACAGCGAGAAGTGCTGGAACACCATGCCGACGCCCATGGCCCTGGCTTCCGCCGGTTTGGCGGGGCTGTAGGGCTGCCCGTCCAGGCGCATCTCGCCGCCGTCCGGCCGCATCAGGCCGTAGATCATCTTGACCATGGTCGACTTGCCCGCGCCGTTCTCGCCGAGCAGCGCGTGAATTTCGCCAGCTTCGACGTGAAGGCTGACCGCATCGTTCGCCAAGACCCCTGGGAAGCGTTTCGTCAGATTGGCGGCTTCAAAGCGTGGCGGGGTCATCACGCGGTCTGTTCGACCTCGATGCCGAGCTCTTCGATCATGGCCTCCCGCATCTTGAACTTCTGCGCCTTGCCGGTGACGGTCATGGGCAGTTCGGTCTTGAAGCGCACATAGCGCGGAACCTTGTAGTGGGCGATCTGACCGCGGCAGAAGGCGCGGATGTCGTCCTCGGTCGCGGTCTGGCCCTGGCGCGGCACGATCCAGGCGGCGACCTCCTCGCCGAAGCGCTTGTCGGGCACGCCGAAGACCTGCACCTCCTGGACGGCCGGATGGCGGTAGAGGAATTCCTCCACCTCGCGGGGATAGACGTTCTCGCCGCCGCGGATCAGCATGTCCTTCACGCGGCCGGTGATGTTGCAATAGCCCTCGGCGTCGATGACGCCTAGGTCGCCTGTATGCATCCAGCCCTCGGCGTCGATCGCTTCGGCGGTCCGCTCGGGGTCGTCCCAATAGCCGCGCATGACGACATAGCCGCGGGTGCAGATTTCGCCCTGGACGCCGGGGGCGACGGTCTGGCCGTGTTCATCGACCACCTTGACCTCGACATGGGGCTGGACGCGCCCGACGGTCGAGACGCGGCGATCCAGGGGGTCGTCTGCGGCGGTCTGGAAGGAGACGGGGCTGGTTTCGGTCATGCCATAGGCGATGGTGACGTCGGCGAGGTTCATCTCCGAAACGCAGCGCTTCATCACTTCGGTCGGGCAGGGCGCCCCGGCCATGATGCCGGTACGGAGCGAGGATAGATCGAAGGCTTTCAGATCCGGGCGCTGCAATTGCGCGACAAACATCGTCGGCACGCCATAGAGCGCAGTGCAGCGTTCGGCTGAAATCGCCTTCAGCGTCGCTTCAGGGTCGAAGCCTTCGCTTGGAAAGACCATCGCGGCGCCGGACGCGACGCAGCCGAGCACGCCCATCACCATGCCGAAGCAATGATAGAGCGGCACGGGGATGCACAGGCGGTCGGCGTGGGTGAAGCGTTGCGCGGCCACGACGAAGCGGCCGTTATTGATGATGTTCACGTGGCTGAGCGTCGCGCCTTTCGGCGCGCCGGTCGTGCCGGATGTGAACTGAATGTTGATCGGATCGTCGGGCTGCAGCATCGCCGTGATCGCGTCCAGGGCCGCGACGTCGACGGCATCCCCGCTCACGGCCACATCGGCGAAATTCAGCATGCCGGGGGTTTTCTCGGCGCCGACGCGGATGACGGCGCGGAGGCTTGGCAGCTTGGCGGCCTTGAGCGCGCCGGGCGTGGCGGTCGCCAGTTCCGGCGCGAGCGTCTGCAGCATCTCCAGGTAGTCGCTGGACTTGAACGCCGCCGCCGTCACCAGGGCGGCGCAACCGACCTTGTTCAGAACGTACTCGACCTCGGCCAGGCGGTAAGCCGGATTGATCGTGACCAGGATAATGCCAAGCCGGGCGGTCGCGAACTGGGTCAGCACCCATTCCGCGCGGTTGGGCGACCAGATGCCGACCCGGTCGCCGGTCTTCAGGCCGAGCTTGAGGAAGCCGGCGGCGACGGCGTCGACCTCGGCGGCGAATTCGACCCAGGTCCAGCGCACGCCTTGCTCGAGGAACACGGCCGCATCCCGATCGGGAAACGCCGCGGCGGTTTCAGCCAGCGCGGCGGGGATGGTTTTCCGCCAGAGCGCCGGCGTCGTCGCGCCGACGACATGGGCGACGCCGTTGCGGGGCAATAGATCGGCGACGGCGTTCATGCGGCATGTCCCCTCGTCAGTCTCGTCAGCGCGCGCCGGGCGTCAGGTTTCGCTGTGCTTCCGCGTCCCGCTTGCCGGTCGGCTTCCCGAATTCCTGGCCGACTGCATAGCCTTTGCGCAATGCGGGCCGCGCCTGCAACGCCTTATACCAGCGTTTGACGTTGGGGAATGCATCCAGATCGACGTTCTGGCGCTTGTAGGTGATGACCCAGGGCCAGCAGGCCATATCGGCGATCGAGTAGTCGCCCGCAATAAAATCGCGGCCCGCCAGCCGCCGGTCCAGAACGCCATAGAGCCGCAGCATTTCCTGCTCGTAGCGGTTCTGGGCGTAGGGAATTTGTTCCGGCGCATAGAACTTGAAGTGACCGGACTGGCCGAACATCGGCCCCATGCCGCCCATCTGCCACATCAGCCATTCCAGGACTTCCATGCGGGGGCGAAGCGCTGTCGGCAGGAATTTCCCCGCCTTCTCGGCGAGATAGATCAGGATCGCCCCGCTTTCGAACACAGCGATCGGTTCGCCGCCGCCGGGCGGATCGTGATCGACGATCGCCGGCATGCGGTTGTTTGGACTGATTTTCAGGAAGTCCGGTTCGAATTGCTCGCCCTTGCCGATATTGACCGGGATGACCCGATAGGCGAGCCCCATCTCCTCCAGGGCGATGGAGATTTTCCAGCCGTTTGGCGTCGGCCAATAATAGGCGTCGATCACGGGGCTCAGCGCTCCTTCAGGTGGCGGGCGCTTCGCCGGCTTTCCGGACAAGCGCTTCCAGGGTTTCATAAGGCTGGGCGCCGACGACGCCATAGCCGCCTGCGACGAACGTCGGCACGCCGGTCACGCCATATTGCCGGGATTTGGCCCAATCGGCGTCGACCGCGGCTTGAAAGGCCCGTGCCTCCAGCGCTTCGCGCGCGGCGGCGGCGTCCATGCCGACGGCTTCGACGATGGCCATCAGAACCTCGACATCGGCGATGTTCTTCGCATCGACGAAATAGGCCTTGTAGAGCGCATCGTGGAGGGCGTCCGCGCCGCCCAGCTGCGCATCGCCCCATGCGCCGACTTCCTGGGCGAGGCGGCTGTTATAGGTGTGGGTCCGCCGACCATAGGGCAGACCCTCCGCGTCCATGCGGGCCTTCATCTGGCGGTACATGCCTTCAACGTCGACGTCGCGGCCCCGGAACAGGTCTTCCAGGGATTTGCCTTCGGCGGGCGTGTCCGGATGCAGCGGAAAATGCACCCACTTCACCTGCACGTCGAAGTTTTCCTTCAGTTTCTCAACACGCCCGGTGCTGAGGTAACACCAGGGTCAAACGTAGTCGGTGAAGATCTCAAGCGTGATCGGATCGGCCATCGCGGCGTCCTCCCGTTTTTGGAGCTGAACTGCCGGAACAGCGTCGCATGAACGGCGGCGGCTCCGCAATCAAACTGTCTCGGCGAGCGCCGCGCCGCTTTCGAACAGCGCCCGAATTTTCGCGTCGTCGAGGCCGGATTCTTTCAGTACTTCGGCCGTTTGTTCGCCGAGGAGCGGCGTCGGGCGGCCTTGGGTCAGCGCGGTGTCGCCAAACTGGATGTAATTCCAGGCCGTCGTCAGCTTGCCGACCTTCGGGTGCTGGCGCGTCGTCACGAAAGCGTTCGCGGCCGAATGCGGATCGTTCAGGAAATGCTCGCTGTCGCCCGGCTGGGCTTCGGCCGCGGGCACGCCGGCGGCCTTGAGCCCCGCCAGCACGTCCGCGAGCGTGCGCCCGGCGAACGCCGCCGCCATCGCCTCCGCCAGCGGCGAGCGCGCCGGATGGCCATCCCAGGCCGCATCCGCCTTCGCGACGTTGAGCCAGGCCTCCAGCGCCGCCTGCTCTGTCGGATGGTCGGCCGCGACATAGACCCAGCCGTCCGCCAATCGGTAGAGCCGGTGATGGGCGCTCAGGCCATATTGCTGCTGATCGGCGAGCGGCCGCTCGGGCTTGCCCTGATAGCGGCTGAACCAGGCCGAACTCAGGACGACGCCGCCATTCAGAAGATTGCTTTCGACCCGCTGGACGACGCCCCTGGTCTTCAATTGATAGAGCGCCAGGATCGTGCCGAGCGCCCCCATGGCGCCGGTCGTGTAGTCGGTCGGCGCCAACTGTGCGGGGAAGGAGGGCGGGTTGTCCGGCCCGCCCTGCGCCCGCTGCAAGCCCATCAGCGCCTGGGCCAGCGGGTCGATGCCCGGCCGCTTGGCGTACGGGCCGGTCCAGCCGTAGCCCGTCAGGTGGGTTTCGATCAGCGTCGGGTTGATCGCGGGCGTGATGCCCATGCGCTCCGAGGCGCCCGGCCGCATGTTGGCGAGCAGCGCGTCGCAGGTCGCCGCAATCGCCTGGATCGCTTCCTTGGCGCCCGGCTTCTTGGCGTCGAAGCAGACCGAGCGCTTGTTGAAATTGACGTTGTAGAAATACGTCCGGCCGATCGGACGCGAGATGTCGCCGGCGGGCGGCTCAAGCTTGATGACGTCGGCGCCGAGGTCGGCGAGCAGCCGCCCGCCGGTCGGCCCGGCGATCAGATTGGTGATCTCCAGCACGCGAATGCCTGCCAGGGGCGGCGCCTCTTCGCCCTGGAGCGCCGCTGGCGGCGGGTTGGAGGCTGTGAGGGCGGGCAGGCTGGGCGGGGGCGCCGCCCTCTTGGCGCGGGGGCCCTGGGGCGCGGCTGGGGTCTTGGTGAAGGCGATGGGCGCGCCCATCTGGACGACGGGGCCGCGGTCGGGATCGTCCGCCTGCCAGACCATGCCGTTATGCCGGACCTGTTCGTCGTCCAGGCTTTCCTCGGCGTGGCGGGCGGGCGCGAAGGGCACGTCGGCTGCTTCGAACGCGGCGCACCAGTCGGCGGCGGCGCGGGCCTTCATGATCTTCGTCAGCGCGTCGCGCATTTCCTGCACGTCGGCTTCCGTCTTGCCGCCGCGGCCTTTGTCGAAGCGCGGTTCGGCCACATAGTCGGCGATGCCCATCAGTTTGGCGGCGGCGCCGATGAAGCCTTCGTGGACGCAGCCAAGCTGGACGTAATTGCCGTCCGCGCATTCATAGACGCTGTAGAAGGGCGCGCTGCCGGACGGGTGGGACTGGAAGACATGGGGCGCAATGCCGTCGCCCAGCACCTTCGGATGATAGAGCAGCGCGCCGGCCAGCATCGAGGTTTCGACCATGCGGCCGCGCCCGGTCGTCTCGCGCGCCAGCAAGGCAGCCGCGACGCCGATGGCGGCGAAAATGCCGGCGCCGACGCTCGGCAGCGGATGCACGGTGTGGACAGGCGCGGCGCGGAACCCCGGCATGCCGCCCAGAACGCCGGAGCGCGCCAGCACCAGATCGTCAACCGGCGGGTCGTCCTTCAGCGGGCCTTGCTTGCCATAGGCCGTGATCGAGCAGGCGATCAAGCGCGGGTTCAACGCTTTCAGCCGATCGGCCGCGACAAGCGCCTGATGGGGCGAACTGGGCGCAAAATCCTCGATCAGGATGTCCAGGCCGGGGATCAGGCCGGCCAGGACCTCGGCGGCGTCCGGTTGGTCCGGATCGAAGGCGATCGCCTCCTTGCCGCGATCCCAGATCACGAACCCGCCGTCGCGAAACAGCGGCGCCTTCGGATTGACGGCGCGCAAAACCCGCGCGCCGCAATCGCTGAGGAACTGCGTCGCGAGCGCACCCGCATCGTGAACGGAGAGGTCGAGCACTGTGACGCCTTCGAGCGGCCGGGCCATATTCAAGTTTCCATGCAACGAGGTGGAGCGGAGCGGATGGCGCGGAGCGCGCCCCCTTGAACGTCATCTAAGCATCATCTTTCCTGCATGAAAAATGCCTTTTGCCTGGACGCCATCGCCATCGGCGGCATCGGGCGGCTATGCTGCGGCATCGGCGGGGCCAGGAGCGATGGCGCTGGAGGGTGGGGGATGCTGACGTGAACGGCGACGGCGATGGCGAGAAAGCGCGGCGGACCGCCCTGCGCGCGCCGAAGCTCAAGCTGCCAGCTTTCCGGCTCTCGCGGCCGCGATGGCGGCCGGCTTTGCGGTCGCTTCGCCTGCCGGAGCTGACCTGGCGGGATTGGCTGCACATTCTGCGGGGTGTCCGGCAGGAATTGGCGCGCGACAATGTCTCCTTGATCGCGGCCGGCGTCGCCTTTTATGCGATGCTAGCCCTGTTCCCGGCGATTGCGGCCTTTGTCGGCCTCTATGGCATGGTCGCCGATCCGCTTGAGGTGACCAGGAACCTGGACGCCATCGCCGACCTTCTGCCGGAAAGCGCCTTCGAAATCGTCGCGGCGCAGGTGCGCGATCTGGCGGGCGCCGGGCGCACTAAACTCGGTTTCGCCAGCATCCTTGCGATCCTGATTGCGATCTGGGGTGTGCGCGCCGGCGTGAACGCCATTGTGCGCGGCCTGAATGTCGTCTATGGCGCGGAGGCGCCCCGGAAGTTCCTGGCGCAAATTCTGGTGACTCTGACCCTGACGGGCGTGTTGTTTCTGGTCGTCGGGGTGGCGTTCCTCGCAATCCTGGCTATTCCGATCATCTTGAATATGCTGGACTTCTGGGCGATCGGGGAATGGGCGGCCGCGATCTTCCGCTGGCCGATCGTCATCGCCGCCGTCGGCGCCGGGCTTGCAGTGATCTATCGCTACGGCCCCCAACGGGAAGATGGCTCGACGCTATGGTTGAGTTGGGGCGTGGCGCTCGCGACCGTGCTCTGGCTCGTCGGCTCGGCGGCGTTCTCCCTCTATGTCGCGAATTTCGCCAGCTACAATGAAACCTATGGCTCGCTTGGCGCGGTCGTCGGCTTGCTGATGTGGTTCTACCTCAGCGCCTACATCATCCTGCTCGGCGCGGAGATCAACGCCGAGACGGAGAAGTATCTGCGGGCGCGCAATCCGCCGCCGCCGAAACCTGGCCGTCCCGACCTCAGCGTCCTTTGAAGACCGGCGCGCGCTTTTCAGCGAACGCTTTCATGGCTTCCTTGGAATCCTCGTATTTCCCAAGTTCGCCGGTCATGCCCTGCTCGAAGCGGTAGCCATCCCGGAGCGTCATGTCCTCGATCGTGTTGAGGGCATGCTTGGCGAGGGTCATGGCGATCGGGCTTTTGGCGGCGATCTCCCTGGCCATCGCCATGGCGGCGGGCATCAGTTCATCGGCCGGATAAACTGCCTCGACGATGCCGAGACGGTAGAGTTCGTCCGCCGGCACGCGGTAGCCGGTGAACATCATGCGCCGGGTCAGGGAATGGCCGAACAGGCGCATCGTATGTCGCCCGCCGCCGAGCAGGCCGACATTGATCTCCGGCAAGCCAAGCGAGCCGCGCTCGGACGCGATCAGGATATCGCAGGAGGCCGCGACCGCGAGGCCCGCGCCGAGGGCCGGGCCGTTCAAGGCGCAGATCACCGGCTTCTTGCATTCCATGATGGCGTGAAAAGTTTCGCGGGCGGAGCGGCTGCCGCTCCAATGGTCGCCCGGCTGCGGCTCCATGCCAGCTCTCGCCTTGATGTCCGCCCCGGCGCAGAAAATCTTACCGGCGCCGGTCAGGACCGCGACCCGCACGTCGGGCAGGTCGCTCAGGCGGTCGAAGGTTTCCTGGATGCCGGCCTTGAAGGCCGGGCTCATGGCGTTCACGGGCGGATTGTTGATGGTGACGACGGCGATATGGTCGGCGATCGCGCATTCGATGACTTGGGCGTCCATGGCGGTCCTCCTGCGGGAAGTGTTCCGGTTGGAGGCCAGTCTGCGACGGGAACGGCGGAAGCGCCAACCCCCGGCGGCCGCGCGCCATCTGGCGCGGCCGATCAAATCCGGTAAGGTCGATCCCCTGGCATGGGGAGATGCGCGCTATGGAATACGACTACATCATCGTCGGCGCCGGGTCGGCTGGCTGCGTTCTGGCCAATCGCTTGTCGGCCGATCCGAAAATCACGGTGCTGCTGCTGGAAGCCGGCGGCGAGGACAAGAACCTCTGGATCAAGATCCCGGTCGGCTTCCAGAAGCTGATGTACCATCCCACCTTGAACTGGAACTTCGAAACCGAAGGCGAGGCCTCGACCAAGGGGCGGCGGGTCCCGATCCCGCGCGGCAAGGTGCTGGGCGGGTCGTCCTCGATCAACGGCATGCTGTATGTGCGCGGCAACCCGATCGACTACAACACCTGGAGCCAGCTCGGCAATCGCGGCTGGTCCTATGACGATGTCGTGCCCTACTTCAAGAAGACCGAAACCTTCGAGCGCGGCGGCGACGCGCTCCGCGGCGGCGATGGGCCGCTGCATGTCGCGGACATGGTCGAGCGCCATGAACTGGTCGACGCCTTCGTCCAGGCCGGCGTCGAAGCCGGCTACAAGGCCAATCCCGACTATAACGGCGCCGAGCAGGAAGGCTTCGGCTATTATCAGACGACCATGAAGGACGGGCGCCGCTTCAGCGCCGCCGATGCCTATCTGAAGCCGGCGCGCGGACGCAAGAACCTGACGGTCCAAACCGGCGCCTTCGCGCAGCGCGTGCTGCTGCGCGACAAGCGCGCCGTCGGCGTCGCCTACAAGGTCGGCGCTGAAATGCGGGAAGCCCGGGCCGGCCGGGAAGTCATCCTGTCCGCCGGCGCCGTGCAGTCGCCGCAGCTTCTGGAGCTTTCCGGCATCGGCGACCCGCGGGTCCTGCAGGCCAATGGCATTGCGAGCGCGCATGTGCTGCCGGGCGTCGGGGAGAACTACCGGGATCACTATGCCGCGCGCTTCGCCTGGCGGGTGAAGCAGAATATCACGCTGAACGATCAGACCCGCGGCCTCAGCCTCGTCAAGGAAGCGATCAAATACGCCCTGACCCGGCGCGGCATCCTGACCTGGACCGCCGGCATCGGCCATGGCTTTGTCCGCAGCCGGCCGGAACTGGATACGCCCGACTGCCAGTTCTTCTTCGCGCATGGCAGCTTCGACGCCTTCACCCGGGCCTTCCACCGCGAGCCCGGCATGACCATCGGCGTCTATCAATGCCGCCCGGAGAGCAAGGGCTCCATCCACATCCAGTCGCCGGACGCGGCGACGGCGCCAGTGATCCGCCCGAACTATCTGTCGGACCCGATCGATCAGGCGGCGCTCCTCGGCGGCATGCGCGTCGTGCGTCAGGTCGGCGAAGCTTCAGCGTTCGACAAGTATCGGGCCCATGAGCTTTACCCCGGCGTCGACATTCAGTCGGATGCGGACCTCCTGGATTACGCGCGCGGCACGGGCGCCACGACCTATCACGTCATGGGCACCTGCAAGATGGGCGCGGACGCCGATCCCATGGCAGTGACGGACGATCGCCTGCGAGTGCGCGGCATCGCTGGCCTTCGGGTGATCGACGCCTCGGTCATGCCGACCATGCCATCCGGCAATATCAATGCGCCTGTCCTGATGGTCGCGGAAAAGGGCGCGGATATGATCCTGGCGGACGCGGCGCGCTGATCCAGATCAAATCCCTCCGGCGCGGAAATGCCTAAGAGCGGATAATTCGATCGTTATCATGAAGCTGGCGCTTGGGCCGCGCCTCCGCCTGGACGGAACGGCGGGCTGAATGGAGAAGCCAATGGCGGAACGTGATCCGTATACGGTTCTGGGGGTCGAGAAGACAGCGACGGCGGACGCCATTCGCAAAGCCTATCGCCGTCTCGCCAAGAAGCATCACCCAGACCTCAATCCCGGCGACGCGGAAGCCGAACGGCAATTCAAGGAAGCCGCCAACGCCAACGCCATCCTCTCCGATCCGGCGCAGCGCGCACGGTTCGATCGGGGCGAGATCGACGCAAGCGGCCATGAGCGCGCGCCGATGGCGGCGGAGGCGCCGTTTGGCCGAGGGGCAGGGTTCGCGGCGCAGGAAGGCTTCGCCAGCGAGGCGGACTTGCAGGACTTCCTCAAGGAAATGTTCGGCAAAGGCGCTGGCGGCGGCGGCCCGCGCCGTCCCCGGCCGGCGAGAGGCGCCGATCAGGTCATGACGATCACCGTGCCGTTCGGCGTCGCCTGCCTCGGCGGCGTCCGGCGGGTGCGCCTTCCAACCGGCGCGAGCCTGGACGTCACCATGCCGCCGGGGCTGCAGGAAGGCGAACTCATCCGGCTCACGGGGAAGGGCGAGGCCGGGTATGACGGCGGACCGCCGGGCGACCTCTTTATCGAAGCGCATATCGCGGCCCATCCGTACTTTGAGCGCAAGGGCGATGACATCCTGCTCGACCTGCCGATCACCTTCGCCGAGGCCGTGCTCGGCGGAACCGTGCGCGCGCCGACCTTGCACGGCCCGGTGGACGTGAAGGCGCCCGCCGGCGCCAAGGCGGGCCAGCGCTTGCGCCTTGCGGGCAAGGGCGCGTCAAGGCGCGGCGGCGGCAGCGGCGACCAGATCGTGCGCTTGGTCATCGTCGCGCCGGAAGCGCCGGACGATGAATTGAAAGCCTGCCTGGCGGCCTGGGCAAAGCGTCGCCCCGAGAACCCGCGGGCAAAGTTGGAGGACACAACATGAGCAATGGCGATCCGACCGGCGACGCAGCCGAAGGGGGCGACTATCTCCTGACGCTTGTGTGCGCCGAGACCGGCGCCGCATCGGTGGTCGAAGCGCGGGAATGGGCCGCGCGCGGCTGGCTTCGGCTCGAGGCGACGCGGATCGCCGGCGCCAGGCGGTCGACGCTTGGCGCAAGGCTGCTCCTGATCCGCGCGCTCCGCAGCGATATGGGCGTGGAGGATCCGTCCATTGGCATCATGCTCGACCTGATCGACAGGCTGCACATGCAGGTCGCGAAGTTCGAAAGCCTGAATGCCGCGCTTGACGCCGCCCATGGCAAGGGGCCGGACGACGTGCGCGCCTATGCGGCGGAACTACTGGGACGTCGGATCAGCGGCGGCGGCTGAGCTTGCTCCCAGCCTCTGCCATGGTTCCGGATTACAGCTTCGGCTTCGCTTGCACCCGGCGCAGGATCTCCCAGACGGGGACGCCGGTAATGCCGCCGATGACGCCTGCAATATAGGCCGGCAACCGAACCCCGAGCATGGCTTCCAGCAGCAGTGTGACAAGCCAGCTCGCGGCGACGATCAACGCCAGGGTGATAAGCATTCGCTGCCAGATCGGCATCGTCGGTTCCTCCGCCTGGATCGCCATGCGCGATGCGTGGCTCGATCCAGACTATCCGGCGCCGGTTTGAAATGCACGTGGCCGCGCGTCGCCCGCGCTTCGGGTCGTCGTCGACGCATGCGCAAACCGTCGGTACTTCGCGAAAATTGCGCTTGCGCTGATGTTTAAGCCGCATGCGAATGTTGCTTTCGACCGAAAAATGAAGTTAATAAGCAGTTAATAAGCGGCGCAATATTTACTAGGGGCTGTCCGGGTCTTTCCCTTGCTGTTCCCCTCTGGCGGTTCCTGATGGCACAGTTTGCGAACGATCGCGGACAATCGGCGACGTTGACCGTCGATGCTGTCGCGGACGGAAACAAGGCCGACTTCGAGGTCGATATCTCGTTCGGCCGCTCGAACCAGTCCGACGTCAATGTCGTTTTTGCATTCGATGCGTCGGGCAGTCTTGGCTCACAGCAATATGCTATCCAGATTGCGTCAATTCAGAATGCGATCAATGCGTTACGTGTGCAATTCGAAGGTGCTGAGAACAGCGTCCAGATCAAGCTCATCCGGTTTGCGGGCAATGCCACCCAATTTCCTGGAAATTCGACAGAAGCGTTTGACCTGAACGACAGCGTCCTCAACAACATCGCGCAGCTGGCGCCGTTCACAGGCGGCGGTACGAATTTTCTGCAAACCCTTCAAATAGCACGAGCATTTTTTAATTCGGTCGATCCGAACGATGAGAATTTTCTATTATTCATGTCGGATGGCAATCCATCGCCGGCGGGAGCTAATGCAGGCTTTCAAAATGTAGCGGCTGACGTGAAGGCGCTGGCGCAGGTTTCGGCTTTCGGAATCGGGTTCAATATTTCCCTGAACGTCTTGAATGGACTTGATAATACCGGCGGTGCTGAGATCGTTCAAAGCACGTCGGACCTCCGCGACGCCTTGAGCGCGACGCCAATCTTCGCCCTCGCAGTGGTTGATTTCTCGCTCGCGCTCCGCGTCGATGGGGCCGACGATATCGTGGTCGCCGGATTGGACGACCTGACCCGCTCCGGCGGCGGCTTCACGCTGGCGCTGCAGGACGTGCCCGGCTTGACCAAGGGCGTCGCGAGCACGTTTGTCAGCACGGCCATCTTCGATACGGACGGCGACCTCGTAACGACGGCGGACCGGGTGACGCTGGTTGAAACGCAAGCTGTCATCGGCGGCAACGCCGCGCCCGTCGTCGCTGGCCCCGTGACCGCCGCGACGACGGAGAACGCCGCGGCATTTGCGGTCGATCTGCTGCTGGGCGCGTCGGATGCGGACGCAGGCGACACGCTCGTGGTCGCGGACTTCGTCCTGACCAGCGGCGACGGCAGCGGCATCGTCCTCCAGGGGAATGCGCTGACGGTCGATCCGTCCGCCTATAACGCGCTGGCGGTCGGGCAATCGGAGCAGGTGGTCTTCAGCTACGTCGTGAGCGACGGCGACGGCGGCACGGTGCAGCAGACGGCGACGATCTCGATTGCGGGCGCGAACGATGCGCCGACGGCCCGCGATGACGCCATATCCGGGACGGAAGACACGGATATCACCGGCAATGTCCTTGCCGATAATGGCGCGGGCGCCGACAGCGATATCGACGGCGATCCGCTGACGATTTCGACAACGCCGGCGTCGAACGTCGCCAATGGCGTGCTCGTGCTCAACGCCGACGGCTCGTTCGTCTATACGCCGAGCGCCGATTTCGCCGGAACCGACGGCTTCGCCTATACCGTACTGGACGGACAGGGCGGAACTGGCGTCGGTCAGGTGACGCTGACCGTCGCGCCGATCAACGATGCGCCGACTATCCTGCATCAGACCATGGCCGGTTTCGACGGCGCGACGCAGAATTTTGCCATCCGCGAGAATTTCAACGATTTTCCGCGTCAGGCGCTGACTGTCGATATGACGGTCGAACTCGATGCCTCGAACTAGTTCGACGACTTCTTCTCCTACGCCGTCAGCAATCAGGACAATGCGTTCGTGGTGTTCAGCCAGGGCGCGCAGCTTGGCGTCCAGATCAATGGCGCGATCGTTATGTCCGGTTCGACGACGATCAACGATCTGGCGCCCCACCACGTCGCCGTCACCTGGGATAGCGCGACGGGCGCGGTTAAGGGCTTTCTGGATGGCGTCAAGGTTCTGGACGGCGTCGCCTCGCCCGGCCAGGCCCTCGGCGGATCAGGGGCTGTCGTACTTGGACAGGATCAGGATAGGGCCGGCGGCGGCTTCGATGCCCGACAGAGCCTGATCGGCGCAATCGGCGACGTCAACCTCTTCGGCCGCGCCTTTGACGAGGCGGAAGCGGCAGCTTTGGCGGACGGCGCCGTCGATCTTGCGGATCGGTCGATCGTCGCGGCCTACCGGTTTGACGCCGCGGACCAGACCTTCAAGAACGCCGCGGGCGGCCCCGATTTGACGTCTTTCGGCGTCGTTACGCCGCGCAGCGGCCCCGCGAACCCTGCCGACGTGCTTGAGAACGGCAGCCTCGACGTGTTCGGCCTCAAACTGGCCGATGTCGATGTGGGCGCGACGGTGATGAACCTTTCGCTCGAGGCCAGTTCGGGCAGCGTCGACGTCGACGCGATCGCCGGCGTCACGGTCGTCGGCGGCGCCTTGGGCACGGGCGCGGTGAAGCTCGCGGGCACGCTCGCCGACCTCAACGCCGCGCTCGCGACGCTGACCTATCGCCCCGATCCCGGCTTCATCGGCGCCGACCGGCTGACGATCGAAGCCTCGGACGGCGGCGGCACGGGGGCGGGCAATTCGACCGCCGCCAGATTGACGCTCGACATCGTCGTCAATGCCGTGAACGATGCGCCGGTCGCTGCGGACGATGCGGTATCCGGCAATGAGGATAGCGCCATTACGGGCGATGTGCTCGCTGACAACGGCTCGGGCGCCGATAGCGACGGCGATGGCGACGCGCTGTCGGTCGCCGCGACTCCGGTGACAAACGTCGCAAACGGTTCGCTTGTCCTGAACACGGACGGGACGTTCAGCTACACGCCCGACGCCAATTTCAACGGGACCGACAGCTTCGTCTACAGGCTTCTGGACGGGCAGGGCGGAACCGACACGGGCACGGTGACGATCACGGTCAATGCCGTGAACGATGCGCCGACCGTGGCCGATGTCGTGCGCGCCGCGCCGTTCGAGGACGATGCGCCGTTCGTCTTGGACCTCCTGGCCGGCGCCGCGGATATCGAAGGCGATACGCTCGCGGTTTCGGATCTCCGCCAGATCGCTGGCGACGACAAGGGCGTGAGCATTGAGGGGGCGACCCTCAGGATCGACCCAGGCGCCTATGACAGCTTGGCCGCCGGCGCCACGGAAGTGCTGCGCTATGTCTATGACGTCAGCGACGGCAATGGCGGGACGGTTTCCCAGGCGGCGATCATCCGCGTGCGCGGCTTGAACGATGCGCCGGTCGCCCTGAACGATGTTTTCCGCGCCGACGAGGATACGGTCGTCACGGGCAATGTGCTCGCTGACAATGGCGTCAATCCCGACAGGGATGTCGATGGCGACGCGCTGACTGTATCAACGACGCTCGTGACCGCGCCCGGGCGCGGCGTCGTGGTCATGGCGGCCGATGGCTCGTTCACCTACACGCCCGACGCGAATTTCAACGGCACGGACCGGTTCGTCTATACGCTCGATGACGGGCAAGGCGGGACGGATACGGCGGCGGTCCGGATCATTCTGGCGGCGGTCAATGACGCGCCGACGACAGCGGGCTTCCTTCGGGGCTCGGCTTTCGAGAATGGGCAGCCGATCGTGCTGGACCTTCTGGCCGGCGCCGCCGATGTCGATGGCGACGCGCTCCGCATCGAAAATCTGACAGTCACGCTCGGCGATGACAGGGGCGTCGCCATTCAGGGCGGCGAGTTGACCGTCGATCCGACGCAATATGCCAGCCTCGCCGCCGGCGAAACGGAAGTCATCCGGTACGACTACACGATTTCCGACGGCGATGGCGGCACGGTCGATCAAGCTGCGATCATCCGGGTGCGCGGCCTGAACGATGCGCCGGTCGCGCGCGAGGATCGGTTCTTTTTCAGCGAAGACACGGTGCTGCAAAGATCGGTTTTGACGAACAACGGCTTCGGCGCCGATTTCGATCCGAACGGCGACGCGCTAACGGTCTCGGTCAACCCGGCGCTGGCGCCCGTCAATGGCGCGCTGACGCTGCGGGCTGACGGTTCTTTCGAATACCGGCCAGACGCCAATTTCGTCGGCGTCGACCGGTTCGACTATGTGCTGTCTGACGGGAAAGGCGGGACGGCCATCGGCACGGTTCGCCTGACCGTCCGGCCGGTCAACGATGCGCCGACGGCCGCCGACGATACATTCAGCGTGGACGAAAATCGTGTGCTCGTCGGAGATGTGCTGGCGGACAACGGCGCCGGTCCCGACACGGACATTGACGGCGACGCCCTGACCGTCGTCGTGGCGCCGCTCGTGGACGTGCAGAACGGCGTGCTCGCATTGAGCGGCGATGGCTCGTTCCGATATACGCCGAACCCAGGCTTCAGCGGCTTCGACAGCTTCACCTACCAGGTTCTGGACGGGCAGGGCGGCAGCGACGCCGGCGTCGTGACGATCACCGTCAACAATACCAATGACGCGCCGACGGCGGCCGGGCCTGTGGCGGTCACGGCGCTGGAGGACGACGCGAGCTTGGTCATCGACCTTCTGGCCGGCGCTCAGGACACGGAAAACGATCCTTTGACCGTTACCGGGTTGACGCTGCTGAGCGGCGACGACAAGGGCTTTGTCATTGACGGCCAGACGCTCGCCCTCGACCCCAGCCTCTACGGCGGCCTGAAAGCCGGGGCGGCCGAAACCGTCCGCTACGGCTACACGATCTCCGACGGCCAGGGCGGGACGCTGGCGCAGACCGCGGCGATCACGATTGAAGGCGTTAACGATGCGCCGCTCCCCGCCGCCGACAGTTTTGTAACTGACGAAGCGGCGGCTGTTTCCGGCAATGTGCTGGCGGACAATGGCGGCGGCCTCGACAGCGATCCCGACGGGGATGCTCTCAGCGTCGACGTGGCCCTCGCCGCCGCGCCGGGCAATGGCGTCGTCGCCATCGCCGCCGACGGGTCGTTCACATATACGCCCGATGAGGGCTTCGCGGGCGTCGACAGCTTCGACTACCGTCTGCTGGACGGTCAGGGCGGATCGACCGTGGGCCGGGCGACCGTCACCGTGACGGAGAGCGCCGAGCGCGTCGTCACGAACACCGCCACCAACGATGTCATCGTCGGAGACGGCGAGACGACCCTCGTGCGCTATGACGAAGGCTCCACCGGCTCGATCTTCGCCGATTTGCGCAGCGGCATTATTCGCGGCGACAGTTCCGTCGGCACCGACCGCGTCGCCGGGATTTTTGAGGTGCGCGCGACCCCGTTCAACGATTTCCTGATCGGCGCGAGCGACCCCGGTTTCGGCGCGGGCACAGCCGCCGTCGGCAATATCACAGCCGCCTTGGCCCAGGCGGGCCCTGGCGTCCAGCCGCCGCCCGTGTCCCTGCTGCCGGTCTTCCGCTCGTTCGAGGGCGGCGCCGGCAACGATCTGATCTTCGGCGGCGAGGGGTTCGACCGCGCCAGCTACGCCAATTCCCCGGCAGGCGTCTCGGTCGATCTCAGCCAGAACATCGCCTTCCGCGACGGTTACGGCAATATCGACACGCTGTTCGGAATCGAGGGCGTGGCCGGGACGCCCTTCGCCGACGTGCTGATCGGCGATGACGGCCGCAACTTCTTCCAGCCGGGCCGCGGCGCCGACGTGATCGACGGCGCTGGCGGCGTCGATGTGTTGTCCTACGCCCGGTTGGCCAGCAGCATTGAAGTGAACCTGAAAGCCGGCTTCGCGCTCCACGCCAGCGGCGCGCGGGCGACGCTCGCCAATCTGGAGAATGTCGAGACCGGCGCCGGCGACGACAACCTGACCGGCGATAATTCCGATAACGATCTTTCAGGCGGTCAGGGGGCGGATCGCATCGCGGGCCTCGTCGGCCGCGACCGGCTGTTCGGCGGGGCGGGCGACGATCTGCTGTTCGGCAACAGCGGCGACGATATCCTGAACGGCGGCGCAGGCAACGATCGGCTGATCGGGTCTTTCGGCGCGGATACGCTGATTGGCGGCGCCGGCCGCGACCAACTGACGGGCGGCCAGGATGCCGACATTTTCGTGTTCTCGCCGGGCTCCGGCTTCGATATCGTGCGCGATTTTGCGGTCGGGGTCGATCGCATCGATCTTGTCGGCTTTGGCTTCGCCTCCGTAGCGACGCTTCTCGCCAATGCCGTCGCTGGACCAAATCGGGTCGATATCGCCTTTGCCGACGGCGATGTGGCGCGACTGCTCGGCGTATCGGCGGACCAACTGGACGCCGACGACTTTATTTTTTAGCCGCCGCCCCCGGCGCTTGGAGGTTCGGCGAGCGCCGCCGCCAGCGCGCGCCACGTGGCGGGGCCGTGCTCGTCGAACGGCGCTGCGTCCAGGCGCTGCCCGGTCGTCTCTTCAATCAGCAGCATCAGGTCCATGCTGTCGATCGAGTCGAGCGTCGGGGCCGTCGCGTTGGGGTCGAAGCTGCCGCCGGGGACCTTGCCGCGCGTTTGCGCCCATTCGGCCAGAGCCTTGAGGATCGTCGTCTCGTCGAGCCTATGTCCGGCTGGACCGGGCGGAAGGTCGGGCGCGGCGCTGGGCGGCGGCTGGGTTTCGCCCTCAAGCGCCCTGAGGATCGCCGCCCGGTCAAGCTTGCCGCTGGCGGCGAATGGAAACTGGGGCAGCACGACCATGCGTTCCGGCCGCGCGCCGGGGAATGTCCGGGCGACTACAGCTTCGGCGACGGCGGCTTCGAGCGCCTTCGTGTCCGGCGCCCCGCTTTCCAGGGCGAGCAGGATGCGGTCCGTACCTTGCGCACCGGGGCGGGCGAAGGCGACGGCCTGCCCGACGCCCGGAACGCCTTCCGCCGCATGTTGCGCTTCAAGCAGGGAAAGCCGGCGGCCTGCGATCTTGACGATCGCATCGGCGCGCCCGACGATTTCAAGGGTCCCGGCGCCGGTGACGCGCGCATGGTCCGCCAGCAGAATGGCGCGGATGGGCGCGTGGTCGGGCGAGGCGTTTTCAGCCGCCAGAACATCGAAATATCCCAGCATGACGTCTGGTCCGGTCACCTCGATCTGGCCGATCTCATCGCTATCGGCTGCCGCGTCGCCGTCGATAATCCGCACCGTCGTCCCCGGCACGGGATCGCCGCCGGGGCTCGCGCCATCATCGCCATAGCGCGCGCGATCGCCGCTGCCGGAGAGGCGGCCGAAGCCGATATAGGTCGCCTCGCTGGCGCCGAATGTCGCGAAGGCGTCCATGTCGGGCGCCGTTTCCCGCAAGGCGCCGATGACGCGCCAGTCGATGCGCTCGCCCCAGAGCACGCCGGCGCGGAGGGCTGCGGGCGCGCCGTCGCGCCAGGCGGCGCTCGCGGATATGGGGCGCCAGATGCTGGCCGGCATGGAGAGTACGGTCGTGCTTGTGTCGTTCATCCAGTCGATCAGCCGCGCCGGCGTCGAAAGCGCCAAGGCGTCAGGCAGCACGACGCCGGCCCCGCCGCGGATACAAGCGAGGATATCGGTCAGGCCGACAGCGTCCCACCGGGTCAGATACGCGACGCGGTCGCCGCCCGTCAGGTTGAGAAGGGCATCCAGTCCGGAGCCGCCGCCGTGGACGGCGTTCGCCAGCGTCACGCCCTTCTGGGCGCCGTCGCTGCCGGAGGTGAAAACAACCAGTCCCGGGTCCGTCGCCTGAATGGCGGGAAGGGCCGTCGCCGGATCGAAGCTTTCCGTCAGGTCGGCGAGTGCGGCGGCGTCGCCGGCGTCGTCGACGATCAGGGCGGCGACAGTATTGAATGCAGCATCTTGCGCCAGGACGCCGGACCAGGCGCTGGCGCCAGCGACGATCAGGTCGGGTTGGAAAGCGCGGATGCGCGCCGCCATCACGTCGTGGCTCAAGTCGTCGGCCGCGACCGAGAACAAGCTGCCCGACGCCAGCGCCCCTAGCGCCAGCGCCAGAAGCGTCTCGCCCTTCGGCAGGATCGCCATGACCCGATGTTGATCCAGAAAGCGCCGGTCTGGCGCGCCATGCGCTGGCTTGTCGTCCTGGAAATGCAGCAGCATCGCGGCGGCTTTCAGCGCGCCGTGCTGGAGATCGGCGCGTGTGGTCACGCCGTTCGGGCCGGCATAGGCGAGCGTCGCCGGCGGAACCGGCGGCCCGGCGATCCAGGCGAACAAGCTCATCGCATCCGCCCGTTCGCGATGCCAGTCCGCGAGCGGAAGGAGGGCGCGCGGCCGGGGCATGCCGCCAGCTTCGTTCAAGGCGGCGAGCGTGACCGGCGCTTGCGTTGCGCGATCGAACGCGCGGACGGCCCGGGCAAAGCGCTGGGTCAGCCAGGCGGCGCGGGTCTGCAAGCTGCCCTGAGCTGGCGGCGGCGGGGCGAGGGGAACCAGATCGACCAGGAGCCGTCCGTCCGGCTGCGGCACGACGGCGGCGACCGCCGCCAGCGCGCCTTTCGCCAAAGCCAGTTGCGCTGGATACACGGTGATCGGGAACGGCCGCAGCAGCCAGGGGGCAGCGACCTTCAGCCCGGCGGTATAGAGCCCGTCCGGCGCGACATCGACCGCGCCGCTATCGCCCAGATGCGCCAGCATGATCTGGGTCAGGCCAAGCGCGCCGACGCCCTTCGTGCTGACGATTTCGATCCGGGCGCCGCCAGCGATGAATGGGTCCAGGTAAGACTGAAAGCGCTCCTGAAACTCCAGCCCGTAAAAGCCGATGGCGGTTTTGACCCTAAAGCCCGCATAGGCGGCCGCGGCCGCCGGCAGATAGTTGCCGCGCCCGAGGCGGACGCCGTGGGTCGCCAGCAGAACCAGTCCGGCCCCGCTCGCCTTCGCCGCCGCCAGCGCCGTGCGGGCGCGGTCGGTCAGAAGGCTGTCGACCGCGTCCCGGGTCGCAATCCCGTCCGAGTTGGCGGCGGCTCGGGCCTGGATATAGCGCAGATCGTTCGCCTCATCCGGGCAGACATATCCGGCCGCCGCCACGGCCGCGGTCAACGGTTCGCCGCCTTTCGCCAGCCTGCCATCACCGATGGCGAGCAAGGCCGCCAGCGCCGCCCGGTCTTCGTCTGTATGGATCGGCGGCAGCATGGCGTCCCGGAAGACCCGGTCGATCAACGGCAGCCAGGTTGCGCCGGCGAACGCTTCAGGCTCGGCGGCGCCTTCCCGCAAGAGGTCGGCCAGCGCGGCGCGGTCGAGATTGCCGGTCATCATGGAGACGCTGATGCGGCTTGGGATCGGCAGGGTTGCAGCTTCAGCTCTAATCCGCTGGCCGATCGCGCTTGCGTGGCCGTGCAAGGCCGACAGCAGCATGGCCGACCGCAACGCTACCCCGAAATTGCTTTTGACGAGATCGATGTGGCGCGCCGCGAAAGCCACGCCCTCCTCGATCAGGTCATGGAACAGCAAGCTCCGCATATGCGTCGCGGCGCTCGCCGGCGTCAGGGCATGCGCTGCCGGTTCGTGCAGGATCGGGCGGCCGACCCGGCGATAGGCGGGGGCAAGGCCGGCGTCGGCGGGGGCTGTATCGGGATATCGGCGAATGAGATCGACCCCAAGCGCATCGGCATCGCCGATATAGCCCTCGGCCTGGAGAATACGCATCTCCAGCAATTGCCGCAGCATGGGATCGGCGTCGCCAATTGCTGCAAGTTTGGCTTTCGCAGCGTCGATTTCGCCGAATTGCAGCAGGAATACGGCGTCGTTGAACAGCCGCCGGGCAGGCGCGCCGGCTTTCGATTGCTTGAAGCCAAGAATCAATTCGGCCCGGCCAGCGTCAATCTCGGCGCGGGCGGCGGCCGCAGGCGCGGCGCAGTCGGGCCAGACAGCGCTGGCGAGCGGCGAGGCGCCTGCGATGGCCGCAAGGCTTCGGGCGAGATCGGTCTGAGCGGCGACGCCGGCGCCAGCCAGCAATGTCGCGACCGCGCCGGCGCGATGCCGTGCGAGCAGGTCCCGAAACCGCGGCAATGGCTGCGCCGCCGGCGCGCGTTTCGGCGGCGCGGCGCGTGCTTCCCCGAAAGCGGCAAGGATCGCGGCCAGGAGAGCGTCGCTGGCCTGGGTCGAATTCAGGGCGTCTGACATGACTTCGGTCTCGGGCAAGGCGGTGCGAGCTCCATTCATTGGGCGCCGGCGCGGGGCCTCATGCGGCTGGCGCGCAAGGCCGCGACGCAGACGCCCTGATCCAGAAGGGTTCCAGCGGTTCGGACGCCCGCGTCCGCGTAGCGTTGGAGAAACCTCTCCCGTTCGGCCGCGTCGGCGAACTGACGTTGCCATCGGGGCGTCGGGTCAAGCCGGACCGTCAGGCCATGAGCTTCCAGCGCCGATCTGACCGCCGCCGTGTCGCGCCCGACGATCGGCCAGAACAGGGCGAGCAGGGGGCGGTAGGGCGGAATGGCGGCAAGTATCCGCTCGATCGTGCGCTCGCTGATATAGCTGAGCGAGCCAGTCGAGGTAATCAGGTCGACATCGGCGAGTTCGTCCGCTTCAGCCGCAGTCGGGGGCGTTTTTTCCAGGTTCGAGGCGATCGAACTGTCATGCAGACGCATTGCTTCGGCATACAGCAGCGCGTTCCGGGCGATATCGGCGCCGACGATCCGAAGCGGCGGCCCCCAACGCGATGGGACGGCCGAGTCGACTGGCAGCGCCGCCGCGACCCGTTCCAGCAAGCGCTTGCCCGAAAGGCCAAGGCGCAGGAACACGGCGTTCAGGCCGTAGCCCGAACACAAGTCCAGGACGGTCAAACGCTCGCCATGGAAATGGCGGGCGACGAAATCGGCGATATCGGCTTCGGCTTCCGTCAGATAGTCCGGTTCCCGATAATCGAGCGCCAGCATCGCCTCGATATACATCGCCGGAGTCGGCTGATCGTACATGATGCTGAAGTCATGCTTATGCGCCGCCGCGGCTGACGGCTCGCCATCGTCAGTCAAGCGCATGCGCTGTCCTTCGGGTTCGGCCAAGATCGGGGCATACGGTATCAGCCGCCAGCGCCTGTCAACGCTTCCGGCGCTGGCGCCGCAATCTCGACCCAGCCGCCGATAATGCGTACCGGGTAGATCCGCAAGGGCGGGATCTGCCAGCGCGGGTCGGGCGCGCCGGATTCCAGGTCGAACGAGGCCTGGTGGCGGGCGCAGTGGATGCGACCGTCCGTAAGCTCGCCGTCGATCAGCGGAGCGAAAGCGTGCGGGCAGAGCGCGGCGCAGGCTTTCGGCGCGCCGGCGGCCCAGATGACGAGCACGGCTTGGCGGCCGAGCAGGACCTCGATCCGGCCCTTTGCCGCGAGTTCGTCGACGGATGAGACCCGGCGCCAGTCGGCCGGCGGTTCAACAGGGCTCATAGCGGCTCGCCAGCACGGTCGAGAGGCCGGCCGCGAACTTCGCCGCCGCGACCGGCAAGGTTCGGTGGCGCAGTTGTCCCATATAGAGAATGCCCGGCGGTACGTCCTTCGGATCGATCGGCACCGAGAGAACCGTCTGCCCGGCCGACGGCTCCGGCAGGCCAATTGGGATCTGGAAGGTGATCGTGTGTTCCGCGCCCGCGTAATAGCGCAGGAATTCGAAATTGTCCGACTCGATCACGGCATTCGCCTCCAGCGTCGAGTTCTGGAGCGCCGCCTCCAGGAGATAGCGCACCCCATAGGGATTGGTTGGGAGCGCCACGGGATATTGCAGGCATTCCCGGAGCCGCAGCACCGGGCGCTCGGCAAGCGGGTGGGTCGGCGAGAGGACGGCATGCAACTGCTGGCGGACCCGCATCAGCGTATGAAACTCCGCCATCCGGACCGGTTCGAAGACGATGGCGATATCAGCCGTGTGGTCGGTCAGCGCCGCCTCAGCCGCCGCCCGGTCCCTCAGGTGCACGCCGAACGACACGCCGGGATGCTCCCGCCGGTAGGCGCTGATCTGCTCCGGCAGGAAATAGGGCAGCAGTGCCTGGCTGCACGCGATCGAAACCTTGCCGCGCCGCTCGCCCGCCAGATCGGCGATCTGGGCGCGCACGCGCTCCAGGTCCGACATCTGGTTGCGGATATGGTGGATGAAGAGCTCGCCGGCGCTGTTGAGGCGCACGCCCCTGGGCAGGCGTTCGAAGATCGGCGCGCCAAGTTCATCCTCGATAGCGAGGATGCGCCGATTGAGGGCGGTCGATGTGATCGCCAGTTCCTCGGCCGCGCGCCGGATCGACCCGGCGCGCGCGACGGCGTCGATAAACCGGATGGAGGTCATGTACCGCATCGCCGACCCTTCCGCTTCTGCTGCAATTCTTGCAGCGGATCGGTAGCGACATAGCACAATACGTCGCTGTGGGCTGGGCGTAATGTTGTCGCGCGTTTCAAGGGCGAAAACGAACGGCGCTCTGCCGGCCCTGCCGATTTGGATGGATGGTTTCATGGTGTTTCCGGCGCTGCAGTCCCTGCCGTTCGACAAGGCCAGCTTGCACGCGGCTTATGCGGCAGGCCTGTCGATTGAGGACATGCTGACCGAAACGCTGAGGCGCATCGACGCCGTCCGCGATCCGGGCATCTTCCTCCACCTGGCGCCGATGGGCGCGCTTCTGGCCGCGGCCGCGGAAATCGGACCGTTCGATCCGATCCGGAAGCCGCTGTGGGGGCTGCCCTTCGCCGTGAAGGACAATATCGACGTCAGAGGCATGCCGACGACCGCCGCCTGCCCGGATTTCGCCTATGAACCGGATGCAGACGCATTCGCCGTCCGGCGCTTGCGGGACGCAGGCGCGATCCCGGTCGGAAAAACTAACCTCGATCAATTTGCGACCGGGCTAGTCGGCGTTCGCACGCCCTATCCGGTCCCGTTGAACGCTATCGATCCGGCAATCGTTCCGGGCGGTTCGAGTTCCGGGTCCGGCGTGATCGTCGCCCATGGCGCGGTCGCGTTCAGCCTCGGCACGGATACGGCGGGCTCGGGCCGGGTTCCCGCGGCCCTGAACAATATTGTCGGGCTGAAGCCCAGTCTCGGCCTGATTTCTGCGACGGGCGTCGTTCCAGCTTGCCGGACATTGGACACGATTTCCGTGTTCGCCTTGACGGTCGGCGATGCCTTCGCCGCCATGCAGGCAATGGCCGGGCACGATCCCGCCGACGCCTATTCCCGGTCGGGCGCCAATCCCCAAGCCTGGCCTCTGCCCAAGCGCTTCAAGATCGGCGTGCCCGACGATGCGACGCTGACCTTCGATGGGGACGCGGTACAGGAAGCCTCCTACCGCCAAAGTCTGCGCAAGCTCGAAGCATTGGGCGGCGAGATCGTCGCGATCGATTTTGCGCCATTTCAAGCGGTCGCCAGCTTGCTCTATCACGGCCCCTGGGTCGCCGAGCGCTATGCCGCCATCCGCCAGCAGATCGAAGCCCGCCCCGAAACGCTGCATCCGGTGACCGCCAAGATCATCGGCAGCGCCGCGGGCTTTTCAGCCGCCGACGCTTTCGACGCGCTCTACAAGCTCGCCGATCTTCGCCGCCAGCTTGAGCCGACGATCGCCAGCGTCGATCTGATGTGCGTCCCAAGCATCCCGACCTTCTACTCCGTGGCCGATCTGGCGGCGGACCCGGTTGAGCCGAACACGCGGCTTGGCACATATACGAACTTCGTCAATCTCTTGCAGATGTGCGGCCTCGCCGTGCCGACCCGCGCCCGAAGCGACGGCCGGCCTGGCAGCGTAACGCTTCTGGCGGCGGCGGACCGCGACGGATTGCTTGCGGCTGTCGGCGCCCGCCTGCATGCGGCCGAGGCGCCGACGCTGGGGGCGACCGGATGGGCGCTTCCGCCCGCAGACGGACCAGCGCCCGATGTCGGACCGGAGGAGATCGCCGTGGCGCTCGTCGGCGCGCATATGCAGGGCTTGCCGCTCAACAGTCAGGTATCCGGACGGGGCGGACGATTGCTGTTTGAAGGCGAGACAGCGCCCATATACCGGCTATACAGCCTCGCCGGCGGCCCGCCGAAGCGGCCGGGCCTGGTGCGCCAGGACGCTGGCGGCGCCGCGATCGCGCTGGAGGTCTGGGCGATGCCGCGGACGGCTTTCGGCGATTTTATGACCGAGATTCCGCAGCCGCTCGGCATCGGCACGGTCGATCTGGCCGGCGGACGCCAGGTGAAGGGTTTCCTGTGCGAGCCAGCCGGGCTTGTCGGCGCCGAGGAGATCACGGGTTTCGGCGGCTGGCGCGCTTTCCTGGCGAGCGCCAAAGCGTCCTGAAAAGCTGCTGCCTAGAGCAAGGCGCGTCCAGGTGGACGCGCGGTCCATGCTCTATCTAATTGATAGGGATCAAATTATCCAACCTTAGGCGATTCCGCCTAAGGTTGGTTTGATCTAAAGCAGCGCCGCCGGCGGCTGCGGCGAGGCGGCGAGCAGGGTCGCCGTATAGTCGGACTGCGGATTGTCCATCACGTCGTCAGTCCGCCCTTGCTCGATGATCTTGCCGGCGCGCATGACGATGACGCGCTCGCAGAGCAGGCGGACGACGGTCAGGTCGTGGGAGACGAACAGATAGGTCAGCCCCAGCTCCGACCGGAGATCGGCGAGCAGGTTCAGCACGACCGCCTGCACCGATACGTCGAGCGCCGCCGTCGGCTCATCCAGCACCAGGAAGCTGGGGCGGAGAGCGAGAGCCCGCGCGATGCCGACCCGGGCTTTCTGGCCGCCGGACAACTGGTGCGGGAACCGGTCCAGCAGGCCCCTGGGGAAGCGCACCATATCCGCCAGTTCCGCCGCGCGGTCGGCGATCGCCTTCCTGCCGCTCAAGCCGCCCAATCGGGCGACCGGGTCCGCGATGCATTGCTGGGCGGTGAACCGGGGATTGAGGGAGTCTGTCGGGTCCTGGAACACCATCTGCAATTTGGAGCGCATGGGGTGCTTCGGGAAGCGGCCGGAGGGCGTGGCGGCGATATCCTCGCCCTCGAACAGGATGCTTCCGGACGTGGGGTCGAGCAGCCGCATCAGCATCAGCGAGGTCGTCGATTTCCCGCAACCGGACTCGCCGACCAGGCCGACGCTTTCGCCCGGCCAGATATCGAAGCTGATCGCATCGACGGCCCTGACGGCAGGCGTCGCCGGCGCCTTCGGCTTGAGGAACGGCAGGCCGGATGCGGCGGGCGCGAAGGACTTCACCAGTTCCTTGACCGACACCAGGGGCTGACCGCCGGCGGCGCTGTCGCCTTGCCGGAGATTCGCCTCGGGCTGCGGCTGGCCGCGCCGGGGGTCGTTCTCGGGCAACAAGCTGCGGAGCCGCGCGCCACGCCTGGGCGTCGCGCGGATCAGCGCGCGGGTATAGGCGTGCTGGGGATTGTTGAAGAGAGCTTCGGTCGATGCAGCTTCGACGACCTTGCCCGCCTTCATCACGATCAGGCGGTCGCAATATTCGGCGGCGAGGCCGAGATCGTGGGTGATCAAGGCCATCGACATGCCGCGCTCGCCCGCGAGATCGCGGACGAGGTCGAGGATCGTCTTCTGGGTCGTCACGTCGAGGCCGGTCGTCGGCTCGTCCGCGATCAGGACGCGAGGTTCGCAGGCGAGGGCGAGAGCGATCACGACGCGCTGGCACATGCCGCCGGAGAGTTCATGGGGATAGGCGTGATAACGTGCCTCCGGCTGTTGGATGCGCACGGTCTCCAGAAGCGCCACGGCGCGCCGCCGGGCTTCGACGCCCGCCGCCATGCCGTGTTGGCGCAGCACATCCGCAATCTGGTCGCCGACCTTGCGGATCGGGTTGAGGGCGCTCCGCGGGTTCTGGAAGATCATCGAGATTTCGCGGCCGCGGATCGCGCGCATGGTCTTGTCGTCCGCGGCCACGAGATCGACGCCGGAATAGGATATGTCGCCGGCCGCGACCCGGCCGTTGTCGTCGAGGATGCGCATGAGGGCGTAGGAGGTGACCGACTTGCCGGACCCGGACTCGCCGACGATGCCCAGGGTCTCGCCGGGCGCCAGGCTGAACGAGACGTCGCTGACGGCGGTGACGATGCCGTCGCGGGTCGTGAACTCGACGGTCAGGCCATCGACCGCGACTAGGGGATGTTGGGCCGCCGCTGCCGTCATGTCCGTTTCCTCGGGTCGACGATGTCCCGGAGCGCGTCGCCCATCAGATTGAAGGTGAAGACCGTGATCATCAGCGCGCCGCCTGGAAACAACGCCAGCCACCATTCGCCGGAGACGATGAAGTTGGCGCCTTCCGCGACCATGATTCCCCATTCCGGCGTCGGCGGCTTCACGCCAAGGCCGATGAAGGACAGCCCCGCCGCGTTCAGGATCGCCCAGCCGAGATTGAGCGACGCCTGCACCGCCATCGGCGGCAGCGCGTTCGGAAACAGATGCATGCCGACGATCCGCATGCCGCTGTTGCCGGAAAGCTTGGCGGCTTGCACGAAGCCGGCATTCCGCCGGATGTTGGCCTCCGCCCGGGCGACGCGCGCATAGAACGGCACATTGATGATCGCCGTCGCGTAGATGATGTTCTCGACCGAATTGCCCATCGCCGCGACGATGCCCATCGCCAGCACGAACAGCGGGAAGGCCATGATCGTATCGACGACCCGGCTGGCGATCCGGTCGGCCCTGCCGCCATAATAGCCGGCCATCGTGCCGATCCCGGCGCCGACGACGAAGGACAGCGCGACGGCGAGCACGGAGATCGTGAGGTCGAGCCGGGTCGCGACCAGAACGCGGCTGAAAACGTCGCGGCCAAGCTGATCGGTGCCGAACCAGTGAGCCGCGGTCGGCGCCTGGAGCGCGATGGCGGCGTCGGTCAGCAGGGGATCGTAGGGGGCCAGCCAGGGACCGAAGACGGCGGCCAGGACGATCAGGCCGAAGCCGCCAAGGGCGACGAAGCTGACCGGGTTCGCCGACAGGATGTACAGCGAGCGCCTTGCGAAGCCTGCGTTCGAGGGCAGGGCGGTTTCTGCGGCTGGTTCATCCATCTATGCTGACCCTCGGATCGATCAATGTGTACAGAATATCGATGGCGAGGTTCAGGCAGACGAACAGCAGCGCCATCGACAGCACGAAGCCCTGCACCGCGGCGTAGTCGGAAACGACCAGCGCCTCGACCGCGAAGGATCCGATGCCCGGCCATGCGAAGACCTTCTCGACCAGCACATTGGCGCCGAGGGTGAAGGAGAAGACCATGCCGAGGGTCGTCACGACCGGCAGCATGGCGTTCTGGAAGGCGTAGCGGCCGATGATCTTGCGGCGGCTGAGGCCCGCCGCCTTCGCGGTCCGAATGAAATCGCTGCCGAGCGCCTGCAGCATGGCGCCGCGCGTCATCCGGGTGATCGGCGCCAGGGTGAAGAGCGCCAGCGTCGCCATCGGCAGAATGAGTTGGGAGAACGCGGCGACCGCCGTTTCCGTATCGCCTGCCAGCAAGGCGTCGATCACATAAAACCCTGTGACCGGGTCCGGCGGGAGATAGGCGAAGTCCAGGCGTCCGATGGGCGCGGGCGCCCAGCCGAGCAGGTAGTAGAATATGAAAAGCAGCGCCAGGCCGGTGAAGAATGTGGGGAGCGACACGCCCGCCGTCGCCAAAATCCGGCAGAAATGATCGATCGGCCGGCCCGGCCGGGTCGCGGCGAGCACGCCCATCGGCACGGCGATCGCGAGCGAGATCAGCAATGCCCCAAGCGTCAGCTCAAGCGAGGCCGGCAGGCGCCGGGCCAGTTCGGCCATGACGGGCTGGCCGGTCGAAATAGAAACCCCAAGGTCGCCGGTCGCCAGGTCCTTGAGATAGAGCCAGAATTGTTCCGGCAGCGGGCGGTCCAGCCCGAGCGATTCGCGGATCTGGGCGATCGATTTTGCGTCGGCCGCCGGGCCCGCGAAATAGGCGGCCGGGTCGCCGGGGAGCGCGCGGGTCAACAGGAATGTGACCAGCACGACCCCGAACAACACCGGCAAGGCCTGGATGATGCGCCGGGCGATCATCCGCCCGCGGACAAAACCGCCCATTGCCCGGATCTACGAAACGTCGAACTTGCGAACGTCGAGCTGGCGGTGGAACCAGTACTCGTAGCCCGCCAGCTTGGTCGACATCGCCGAGTTCAGCGTCGGCTGCCAGATCGGGATGCGCGGCACGTCATGGAACGCGATCTCGATCATGCGCTTGATCTTTGCCTCATAGCCGGGCGAGTCGGTCTCCGCATGCAGGGTCTCATCGACCAGCGTTTCGATTTCAGCGTTGTAGTAGTTGGACGAATTGAACAGATGGCCTTTGACATAGGCCCAGAAGAAATAATAGTCAGCATAGTTCAGCCAGCCGCCGAAGGTTTCCAGGTGGATCGGCAAGCGCTTCTCGACGAGCGAGGCCGTGCGCCAGTTGGCGCCGGGGATCTTGTCGACGACAGTCTTGATGCCGATTTTCGCTAGGCCTTCCTGCAGCAACAGGGCCGTCGGCTCCATCCAGTTCGACTGGGACAGATCGATCGAAATCGTCGTCTCGAAACCGCCGGGCATGCTGCTCGCGGCCATCAGTTCCTTGGCCTTGTCGTAGTCGGTATCGTAGGGGAAGGGCTGCGGCCAGGCGATGTTCGCCGGCGTCGCGGACGGCCCGCCCCACATCGGCGCGCCCTTGTTGTAGGCGGCCACCTTGAAGATGTCGGCGTAGGGCACGGCGTGGGCGATGGCCTGACGGACCTTTACATCCTTCAAGGGCTCGAAGTTCACGTTCAGGCCGATGCAGTACATGCAGTTTTCAATCGGCGTCGAAACGACTTTGACCCCGGGTTTGCCGGCAAGCTCGCTCGCATCCTTGTCGGGGATGCCGAAAGCCAGTTGCACGTCGCCCTTTTCGACCAGGGCGCGATTGGTCGCCTGGGACGGCACTTCGCGCACGACGACGCGCTTCACTCCGGGGAGCTTGCCGCTGGTCCATGCGTCATTGCGCTCGTACACGATCTGCTGGCCCGGGTCCCAGCGCGCGATCTTGAATGCGCCGCTGCCAGCCGGATTGCGATGCAGATATTCGGTCGCCCAGGGATCGTCAGGCGTGGCGTGCTGCAATGCGAGCTTCGAGTTGATGATCATCGGCACCGGCACGGCGAGATCGGGAATGGTCAGCTTGGATTCCCGGATCAGGTCGATGCGGAACGTCAGGTCATCGATCACGACGAACTGCTCCGTCTTTTCAAGCGAGCCGGCCTTCAACTGTACGGCCGGGAAGCCGCCGAGCGTGACCGCGCGGTCCAGGGACCACTTGACGTCGGCCGCCGTCACCGGCGCCCCGTCCCAGAACCTGGCGTCGTCGCGCAGCTTGAAGATCAGCGATTTGCCGTCGGCAGACGGCCCCCAACTCGCCGCCAGATCCGGAACGATCTTGCTGTAGTCATAGGAGAGCGAGCCGTCGGGCATCGTCTTCGTGCCGAACGCGACAAGCCGGTCATAGCAGTTGACCGCGATCTGATAGCTCGGCCGATTGGTGCCGGAGCGGTGAATGTCGAGCGAGTTGATCGTCTCGCTGATCGCGACGACCGCGACGCCGGAAGGCGCTGCCGACGCCGGCAGAGCCTTCAGCAACGACAGACTGGAAGCGCCCAAAGTCGCGGCGCCTGCCGCTTTCAAGAAAGTTCTACGCTCCATGTCAGCTTCCCCTGTTTTCGCTGGCGAAGCCGCTTCATCGGGCTGCCAGACTCGGTTTGATGCTGCATTGCACCCTAAGCAGCCTAAGCGCTGCGGTCTTCTGCTAATTCGACAGCAGACCGATGCAAGAATTCTCTCAGATGGGGTGTCGCCCGGCATAAAGTCGCAAACTGCTGCATTTCACGCATCGGGAGGTGCATATTTTAGCACAAGACCGGCGCACAGACCTGTCGTTACGCTGCAAGCGCACACAAGCCGCGCGCTCCGGCGTTCTGCCGAGCCGTCTGAATGGAGGCCCTGGCCATGACCGTCCGTATTCCTCTGCATCGTCGCACGTTCCTGAAAGCTGCTGGCGCCAGCGCTCTCGGCGTGGCTGCGAGCGCCCTGCCGTTCAGCGCGGCGCGGGCGTCCGGATTGACGGTCGGTTTCATCTATGTCGGCCCGAAGGACGACTACGGCTACAACCAGGCCCATGCCGAAGGCGCCGCCGCGGTCAAGGCGATGTCCGGCGTCACGGTCGTTGAGGAAGAGAACGTGCCCGAGACCGTCGACGTTCAGAAGTCGATGGAAAGCATGATCAATTTCGACGGCGCGGCGCTGCTGTTTCCAACCTCGTTCGGCTATTTCGACCCGCATATCCTGGCGGTCGCCCCGAAGTACAAGGATGTGCGCTTCGAGCATTGCGGCGGACTCTGGAGCGCGGACAAGCACCCTGCCAACACCGGCTCCTATTTCGGCTATATCGGCATGGGCCAGTATCTGAACGGCATCGCCGCCGGCCACATGACGAAATCCAAGAAGATCGGGTTCGTCGCCGCGAAGCCGATCCCCCAGGTGCTTCTTAACATCAACTCCTTCCTGCTGGGCGCCCGCGCCGTCGATCCCGCGATCACCTGCCGGGTGATCTTCACGGGCGAATGGTCGATGGCGGTCAAGGAAGCGGAAGCGACTAATGCGCTCGCGGATCAGGGCGTCGATGTCGTGACCTGCCATGTCGACGGCCCGAAGGTCGTGATGGAGACGGCCGCAGGGCGCGGCGCCTATCTCTGCGGCTATCACGCCAATCAGGCCCCGCTCGCGCCGGAGAAATATCTGACCGGGGCCGAGTGGAACTGGGCGGAAGTCTATACCGGCATGGTCAAGCAGGCGCTTGCCGGCGAAACGATCGGCAACTTCGTCCGGGGCGGCCTCGCCGAAGGCTTCGTGAAGATGAGCCCCCTCGGGCCAGCCATGACCGATGCGGCCCGGAAGCAGTTCGCCGCGACGCATGCGGAGATCATGAAGGGCGGCTTCGCCGTTATCAAAGGCCCGCTCAAGAGCAATGCCGGCAAGGTCATCGCGACCGCCGGTCAAAGCTTCCAGGAAAGCGATGTGGCTCTGGAGCGGATGGACTATCTGGTCGAGGGCGTCCTCGGCGCGACCTCGTAGGCCGCGCGTCAGGGTCGGATGCGCCATGTCAGCCAGCGCCCCGTCGATAGCCGTTCCGCCGCCGCCGCGGTCTGACGCGCGCCGCTGGCTCGCGGTCGCGGCGCGACGCGGGGAGCCGGCGGTCATCATGACGGCGGCCCTGTGTGTCGGTCTCGCGGCGTTCAGCCTTTTCCTGGCGACGATCGGCAAGTCGCCGGTCGAGTTTTATGGACTAGTGTACAAGGCCGGGTTCGGCACGTCGTTTTCCTGGGCGAACACCCTGTCGCGGACGGCGCCCTTGTTGCTGGCGGCGCTCTGCGTCGCGCTGCCGGCGCGCCTTGGCCTGATCGTCATCGGCGGCGAGGGGGCGATCGTGCTGGGCGGGGTTGCGGCCGGCGCTGTCGCCATGGCGGCCCCTGGGCTTCCTGGCGGGGTTGGGATCGCCCTGATGGCCGCGGCGGCGGCGCTGATCGGCGGCGCCTGGATCGGCGCGATCGGTCTGCTGCGCTACAAGCGCGGCGTGAACGAGACGATCGCCAGCTTGCTGATGGCATATATCGCGCTCGCGCTGATGAACCATCTGGTCGAAGGGCCGCTCCGCGATCCGGCAAGCTTGAACAAGCCATCGACCGCGCCGCTGCCTGAGGGTTTCCGCATCGGCGATCTGCCCGGCCTCGACGTGCATTGGGGCCTGGCGGTCGGCGTCCTCGGCTGCGTCATCGCCTGGGCCTTGATGGAACGGACGCGCTGGGGCTTCGCCGCGCGCATCATTGGCGGCAATCTGCGCGCGGCGCAGGTTCAGGGCTTGCCCGTCGGGCGGCTGCTGTTCTGCTGGACAGCGCTTGGCGGCGCCTTCGCGGGCCTTGCCGGCATGATGGAAGTCGCGGCGGTGCACGGCTCGGCCAACGCTTCGCTGGCGGCGGGGTATGGCTACACCGGCATCCTGGTGGCGTTTCTGGCGCGGCAGAACATGCTCGCGATCATTCCGGTCGCGATCTTGCTTGCCGGCTTCGAGGCCGCCAACGGCTTGACCCAGCGCCGGATGGATTTGCCTGACGCGACGGTGCTGGTGCTCCAGGGGTTCGTCTTCATCGCGATCCTCGCGAGCGAAACCTTCTACGGCCGCTTCAAGATGTTTCAGCCCGACCGATGGAGCCGCAGTTGAGCGAAAGCGATATCGGCCTCTGGAGCGTTCCGCTCGCCATGCTCGGCGGCGCGATCCGCGTGTCGACGCCGTTCATCTTCGTCAGCCTGGGGGAATGCCTGACCGAGCGGTCGGGGCGGATCAATCTGGGGCTGGAAGGCGTGCTGGTGTTCGGCGCCATGGCGGGTTACGGGGTCGCTTACGAGACCGGCTCGGCCTGGATCGGCGTCGGCGCGGCGGCCATGGCTGGCGGCGCGTTCGGCGCCTTGCATGGCTGGCTCTGCAGCTTGCCCAAGGTCAATGACATCGCCATCGGGATCGCCTTGATGCTGCTTGGCATGGGGCTCGCGTTCTTCTTTGGCAAACCCTACATCCAGCCAGTCGCGCCCGATCTGCCGGCGATCTCCTTCGGCTGGTGGTCGGATGCGCCCCAGGTCGTGGCGGCGCTCAAGGTGAATGTGCTGTTTCTGGCCGGGTTCGCGCTGGCCCTCGCTATGGCCTGGATGTTCCGTGCGACCCGGATCGGGCTCGCAGTTCGCGTCGTCGGCGACAGCGACGACGCGGCGCGCGCGCTTGGCCTCAAGGTCAACCAGACCCGGTTCGCCGCGACCGTCGCGGGCGGCGCGCTCGCGGGCGTCGGCGGGGCTTATCTCTCGCTCTATTATCCCGGAAGCTGGAACGAGGGCATTTCCTCCGGCCAGGGCCTGATGGCCGTCGCGCTGGTGATTTTCGCGCGCTGGAACCCGATCGCCTGTTTCTGGGCTGCCTTGTTGTTCGGCGGCGCGGGGGCGCTTGGGCCGGCGTTGCAGTCCGTCGGCGTCACCCAGGGCTATTACCTGTTCTATGCAGCGCCCTACGTGCTGACGCTCGGCCTGCTGATCGCCACCAGTTCAACGACCCGTCAGCTCACAGGCGCGCCCGGCGCCCTCAGCATCACGCGATAGGAGCAATTCCATGAACGGCTTGGGCGGTCTGAACAAGTCTCCGAACGGCGTCGTCATCGGCCTCGTGCAACTGCAATTGCCGGTCGTGAAAACGCCGGCGGATTTGCAGCGCCAGACCCAGCGCATCGTCGATCTGACGGCCAAGGCCCGGCGCAATCTCGGCGGGATGGATCTCGTGGTCTTCCCGGAATATGCGCTGCATGGCCTCTCCATGGACGTCAATCCGGAAATCATGTGCGCGCGCGACGGCCCGGAGGTCGGGGCGTTCCAGCAGGCGTGCCGGGAAAACAGCATCTGGGGCTGCTTCTCGATCATGGAGAAAAATCCCGGGGGATATCCCTACAATGTCGGTCTGGTGATCGACGACCGAGGCGATGTGCGCCTGTATTACCGCAAGCTGCATCCCTGGACGCCGGTCGAGCCATGGGAGCCGGGCGACCTTGGCATCCCGGTGATCGACGGTCCGAAGGGCGCGAAACTCGCGCTGATCATCTGCCATGACGGCATGTTCCCGGAAATGGCGCGGGAATGCGCCTACAAGGGCGCCGAGATCATGCTGCGGACGGCCGGGTATACCGCGCCCGTGCGCGAGGCCTGGCGCTTCACCAATCAGGCGAACGCCTTCTGCAATCTGATGGTGACGGCGAATGTCTGCATGTGCGGCAGCGACGGCACGTTCGACAGCATGGGCGAGGCCATGATCGTCAACTTCGACGGATCGATCATCGCCCATGGCACGACAGGCCGGCCCGATGAGATCGTCACCGCCGAGGTGCGCCCGCACCTGGTGCGGGAGGCGCGCCTGACCTGGGGCGTCGAGAACAATATCTATCAGCTTGGCCATCGCGGCATGACCGCGGTTCAGGGCGGCGCGCGGGATTGTCCCTACACCTTCATGCACGACCTCGCCGCCGGAACCTATCGGTTGCCCTGGGAGGATCAGGTGCAGGTGACGGACGGCGTCAGTTGCGGGTTCCCGGCGCCGACCCGGCGCTTCGGCGAAAAGTCTTCGGAGGCAGCGGAATAATCATGACGACGCTTGAAGCCAATCCCTACGCCTGGCCCTATGACGGCGCGCTCGCCCCGGAAAACACGGCGCTGATCGTCATCGACATGCAGACGGATTTTTGCGGGCAAGGCGGCTATGTCGACGCGATGGGCTATGACCTCAGCCTGACGCGCGCGCCGATCGAGCCGATCAAGGCCGTGCTGAAGGCGATGCGGGCCAAGGGCTTTCACATCATCCACACCCGGGAAGGCCATCGCCCGGATCTGGCCGATCTTCCGGCCAACAAGCGATGGCGGTCCCGCCAGATCGGCGCCGGCATCGGCGATCCCGGTCCCTGCGGCAAGATCCTGGTGCGGGGCGAACCCGGCTGGGACATCATCGAGGAACTGGCCCCGCTCGCCGGCGAGCCGATCATCGACAAGCCGGGCAAGGGCAGCTTCTATGCGACGGACCTGGAACTGCTGCTGCATACGCGCGGCATCCGCAACCTGATCCTGACCGGCATCACGACCGACGTTTGCGTGCATACGACCATGCGGGAAGCCAACGACCGCGGCTTCGAATGCCTGATCCTCGAGGATTGCTGCGGCGCGACCGACCCCGGCAATCACGCAGCCGCCCTGAAGATGGTGACGATGCAGGGCGGAGTCTTCGGGGCCGTGGCGCCCAGCGCCGCATTGCTGGCCGTCCTCTGATGACGGCGCGCGCTGGCGTCGAGACTATCGGCGTCGAGACCATCGGCCTGACCATGCGCTTCGGCGCCTTCACGGCGCTCGATGCGGTGTCGCTGAAGGTTCGGCCCGGCAGCTTTCATGCGCTGCTCGGCGAGAACGGCGCCGGCAAATCGACGCTCGTCAAATGCATCATGGGCTTCAACCGGCCGACGGCCGGCTCGATCCTCGTCGGCGACCGGGAAGCGGCGATCCCCGATCCCCGGGCCGCCCATGCGCTTGGGCTTGGCATGGTCTACCAGCATTTCACGCTGGCCGGCGCGCTGACGGCCGCGGAAAACCTGGTGATCAGCCGGGACGATCCGCCAGGGATCGTCAATTGGGCGAAGGAGCGCGCCGCCCTCGACGCCTTCATGGACCGGATGCCGTTTCGCGCGCCCCTCGATGTGCCGGTGAACCGGCTGGCGGCGGGCGAGCGCCAGAAGCTGGAGCTTCTGAAGCAGCTCTATCTGGGCCGCCGCTTCCTCATTCTGGATGAGCCGACTTCCGTCCTGACTCCGTCCGAGGCGGATGAGTTGTTGGGCATGGTGCGCGGCCTGACGGAAACCGACGGCCTGACCGTCCTGATGATCACCCACAAGTTTCGCGAGGTGACGGCGTTCGCGGACACGGTTTCCGTCCTCCGCCGCGGGCGCTATGTGGGCGGCGGCACGGTCGCCGATCTCGATCATGGCGCCATGGCGGAAATGATGATCGGCGACCGCCAGATCGCGCCGAAAACTGGCCGGACGGGCGCCCTCGGCGCGCCGGTCCTGCAGCTTGAAGGCGTGAACGCCGCCGACCGATCCGGCTTGAAGGAGATCGCCATCGACGAATTGACCGCCAGCGGCGGCGAGATCGTCGGCGTCGCAGGCATTTCGGGCAACGGCCAGACGGAGTTGGTGGAGATCCTGGCGGGCCAGCGGCCGCTCCGCGCCGGCGGCATCCGGGTCAATGGCAAGCCTTACGGCGCGACGCGGGCGGAAGCGCGGGCGGCAAGGGTCCGCTACCTGCCGGAGGAGCCTTTGCGCAACGCCTGCGCGCCCGCCATGAGCGTCGCCGAGAACATCTCCTTCCATGATTTCGATATTCAGCCCGATGGCGCGCGGCGGTTCTGGCTGCGTCCGGCCGCGATGACGCGCCACGCGGCCGCATTGGCGGCGGCGTTCAAGGTCAGCATGGCGTCCATCGACAGCCCGATCGCCTCGCTCTCCGGCGGGAATGTGCAGCGAGCGGTGCTGGCGCGCGAGCTCAGCGGCGACGTCGATCTCCTGATCGTCGCGAACCCGTGCTTCGGTCTCGATTTCTCCGCCGTCGCGGAAATCCGGGCGCGGATCATGGCCGCCCGCAATGCCGGCGCCGCGGTCTTGCTGTTCAGCGAGGACCTGGATGAGATTCTGGAATTGTCGGATCGTATCCTCGTCATGTCCGAAGGCCGGATCGTCTTTGAGACCGAAGGCGCGTCGGCCGACATGGCGCTGATCGGCCAGCATATGGCGGGGCATGCCTGATGGCCGTCATTCAAGCCGAGCCTTTCCCCTTTCCGCTCGACGTCGCCCATGCGGCGCTGATCGTGATCGATATGCAGCGGGATTTCATCGAACCGGGCGGTTTCGGCGCGAGCCTCGGCAATGACGTGACGCTGCTGCAGGCGATCGTGCCGACGGCGCGGCGCTTGCTCGAAGGCTGCCGGGCGGCGGGCATGACAGTGATCCATACGCGGGAATGCCATCGCCCCGATCTCTCCGACTGCCCGCCCGCGAAGCGGGAGCGCGGCGCGCCGGCGTTGCGGATCGGTGATCCGGGACCGATGGGCCGGGTGCTGATCGCAGGCGAGCCGGGCGCCGAGATCATTTCCGAACTCGCGCCCAGGCCCGGCGAAACGGTGATCGACAAGCCGGGCAAGGGCGCGTTCTACGCCACCGAGCTTGGCGCCATCCTGGCCGCGAAAGGCGTCCGGCAGTTGATCGTCGCGGGCGTTACGACCGAGGTCTGCGTGCAGACGACGATGCGCGAGGCGAACGACCGCGGCTATGACTGCGTGCTCGCCGTTGATGCGACCGAAAGCTATTTCCCCGCCTTCAAGGCCGCGACGCTCGCGATGATCGCGGCCCAGGGCGCGATTGTCGGCTGGACGGCTTCAACCGACGCCATATTGGAAGCGCTTCGATGACACAGCAGATTGTTTTGACCGACATCATCCAGGGCGGCTGGCGCGATTGCGCGTTCGAGCATTTCCGGGACGGCATCGAGATTTGCCGCCTCTTCGAAGGCGCGCCTGATGTGGCGGTGCTGCGCTATCGACCGGGCGCAACGGTCCCGCGCCATCGCCATGCGGGCCTTGAGATGATCGTCGTGCTGGAAGGGTCGCAGCGCGACGAGAACGGCGTCGCGCGGGCAGGCGCAGTAGTCCTGAACCCGGAAGGCACGGTCCATTCGGTCTCGACCGACGACGGTTGCGTCGTGCTGATCCAATGGGAGCGGCCGGTCGAGTTCCTCTGACCGGCGTCGCCGCGCTGCGAGCCGCCTCGCGGCTACTCGACTGCGTAAATCCGGGGTTGGCCCTTGTCGATTGCGTATGTCTGGAACGGTTTGGTCTTGGCGCCGCTCATCCCAGGCGACCCGCTAGGCATGCCCGGCAAGGTCACGCCCTTGATGGCGGGCCGTTCGCTCAACATCTTGTTGACCGTACCGAGCGGCACGTGGCCGCTGACGAAATAGTCGCCGATATACGCCAGGTGGCAGCCCTGCAAATCTTCAGGGATGCCAGCGGCGCTGCTCATTTCGTAGATGTTCGCCGTCGGCCTGACCGTTACGGCGAACCCGTTGTGGCGCAGATAGTTTGCGTATTCCTCGCAGCACCCGCACTGTGGGTCCTTGTAGAGCACGACGGTTTCGGCTTCCGCCTTGGGCCGCACGACGAAATAAGCGGCCGCGGCGGTTAGGGCGACAACAGTCAGGCCAAGCAGAATTTTGCGCATGGACGGTCTCCCCGGCGCCTGTTGGGACGCTCGCATCACGCTCTCGACAGTGCCGCCATTCGCTGGCCGACGCAAGCCGGAGGACGATTTCCCGGAGGCGCTTGCAACATGCAGCGCATGGACTACCGCCCGCCTGAACGCCTCTGGGTTCAGGTCTTGCGGTTCCGGTTCGCCAGGACGCCTGCAGCGATCGCCGCGATGGCTACTGTCGCCAGAAGGATCGTCGCCAGCGCATTGACCTCGGGACTGAGGCCGAGCCTGACGCTCGAGAAAACCACCATCGGCAATGTGCTGGAGCCTGGGCCGGATACGAAGCTTGCGACCACCAGATCGTCGAGCGACAGGGTGAACGCCAGGAGCCAGCCGGCGATCAGCGAGGGCGCGATCAACGGCAGGGTCACGGTCAGGAATGCGCGCAGCGGCCGCGCGCCGAGGTCGAGCGCCGCCTCCTCAAGGCTGCGATCCATCTGCGCCAGGCGCGCCTGAACCACGACGGAGACATAGGCGGTCGCGAAGGTGATATGCGCGATCGCGATCGTCAGCGGGCTCCGTCCGTCCGGCCAGCCGATCGCATGTTGCAGCGAGACGAACAGCAGCAGCATGGAGAGGCCCGTGATGACCTCGGGCATGACCAGCGGCGCCGTCGTCATGGCGGAGAACAGGAAGCGCCCCCGGAAGCGCCCGAAGCGGACCAGCGCAATCGCCGATAGCGTGCCGAGCAGCACCGCGCCCGTCGCCGACACGACCGATATCCGGAGGCTCAGGAAGGCCGCGTCCAGCAGCTTGTCGTTCTCCAGGAGCGCGGCATACCACTTCGTCGAGAAACCGCCCCAGACGGTGACCAGCTTGGAGGCGTTGAACGAATAGACGACGAGGCTCAGGATCGGGCCGTACAGAAAGACGTAGCCAAGGACGACGGCCAGCATCAGCCAGGGTGAAAGACGCTTCATTGGCTGGCTTCGCTGCGCTTGAGGCGAAGATGCTCGAGCCATGCGAGCGGCGCCACGATCAATGTCAGAACGGTGATCGCGAGCGCGGCGGCGAGCGGCCAGTCGCGGTTATTGAAGAACTCGGTCCAGAGCACCTTGCCGATCATCGCCGTACCGGCGTCGCCCAGCAATTCCGGAATCACGAATTCGCCGACCGCCGGGATGAAGACCAGCAGGAAGCCGGCAAGCGCCCCCGGCAGGGAGAGCGGCAGGGTGATGGTGAGGAAGGCCCGCCAGGGCCGGGCGCCCAGGTCGGAGGCTGCTTCCAGCAAGCTCATGTCCTGGCGTTCCAGCGAGGCATAGAGCGGCAGCACCATGAACGGCAGATAGGAATAGACAATGCCCAGATGCACGGCGAAATCGGTTTGCAGCATCTGGATCGGCTCCGCTGCGAGACCGAGCCAGATTAGGGCGTCGTTGATCAGGCCTTCCTTCTTCAGCAGACCGGTCCAGGCGTAAACCCGGATCAGAAACGAGGTCCAGAACGGTAGGATGACGGCGAGCAGCAAGGGCGCCCGCCAGGATTTCGGCGCGCGGGCGACGCCAAGCGCGATCGGGTAGCCGAGCACAAGGCAGATCGCCGCTGAAAGCGCTGCGATCTCCAGGGAATTCAGCAGGGCGGTCAGGTAGAGCGGGTCATCCAGCAGGAATGCGTAATTGTCGAGCCTGGCGGCGAGCGCGCCGTTCTGCCAGAGCGGTTCATAGGGCGGCACGCCAAACCGCGAGCGGCTGAGCGAAATGCCGAAGACGATCGCGAACGGCGCCAGGAAAAACACGACGAGCCAGAAGAACGGCGTTCCGACGACAAGGCGGCGCCCTAGGCCGCTGGCGATCGATGTCCGCGCCCTCATGTGATCAGGATCACCCCGTCGCCCGGATGCCAGGACAGAAAGACGGCATCGTCCCAGGTGAAGGGCGCTTCGTCGGCATGGCGGCGATTGGCGATTGCGACCTGGACGCGGACGCCATCCGCGATCTGGACGTGATAAATCGAGAGATCGCCAAGATAAGCGATATCGATGACCGTCCCGGAAAGCTCGTTCGCGGCGCCCGTGGAGGCGCGATGCGCCTGGATTTTCTCCGGTCGGACCATGACCGTGACGGCGTCCCCCGTCTTCAGGGGGATATCGCTTTCCGCCATGGCCGCGCCGCCGGTCGCCTGCAAGCGGATTTCGGCGGATCGGCCCTCGACGCTCGCGACCGTGCCTTCCAGAAGGTTCGCCGCCCCGATGAAATCCGCGACGGTGCGGGAGGTCGGATATTCGTAAACCTCGCGCGGCGGACCGATCTGCAGAATATGCCCGCCCTGCATGATCGCGATCCGATCGGACATGGTCATGGCTTCTTCCTGGTCATGGGTGACGAGGATGAAGGTCGTGCCGATCCGTTCCTGCAGGTTTACCAGTTCGAATTGCGTCCGTTCCCGAAGCTTGCGGTCAAGCGCGCCAAGCGGCTCGTCGAGGAGCAGGATTTTCGGGCGCTTGGCGAGCGCGCGGGCAAGCGCGACGCGCTGGCGCTGCCCGCCGGATAGCTGATCGGGCCGGCGCCGCCCGAAGGAGTCGAGTTCGACCAGCGCCAGCACCTCCTGGACCCGGTCGTCCCGCTCGGAGCGCGCCATGCCGGTCTGCTTCAAGCCATAGGCGACGTTCTGCGCGACGGTCATGTGCGGAAACAACGCGTAGGACTGGAAGACCATGTTGACCGGGCGCTCATAGGGCGGCGCGTGGGTGACGTCCTGCCCGTCGATCAGCACGCGGCCGCTGTTTGGAATCTCGAAGCCGGCGATCATGCGCAGCAAGGTGGTCTTGCCGCAGCCGGACGCGCCGAGCAGCGAGAACAGTTCGCCGGACCGGACGGTCAGATCGACGGCGTCGACTGCTACGGTCGCGCCAAACCGGCGGGTCACCCCTTCGAGGATGAGCGCCGCCGGCCTGTCGTCAAGCGGTTGCTTCGCCGCCGGACCGGTCATTGGCCGGTTTTGATTCGCGTCCAGGCGCGCGTCCGCATCCGGTCATAGGCTGGCGACTTGAGCGGCACGATGAACAGCCGCTCCCGCGTCGCCTGGCTGGGGTAGACCACGGGGTCGGCCAGCCGCTCCGCGCTGACGAACGCCTCGGCGCCGTCGATTGCATTGGCGTAGCCGACTTCATTGGTGATCGGGCCGACGACATCGGGCCGCATCATGAAGTTGATGAAGGCATGGGCGTTCTCGGGATGCTTCGCATCCGCCGGGATCGCCATGACATCGATGACCGCCTGGGCGCCTTCCTTCGGCAGATAGACCTGGACCTCGACGTTGTTCTTCGCTTCCGCCGCCCGGTCGCGCGCCTGGATCAGGTCGCCGCCATAGCCGTGCGCGACGCAGATATCGCCGTTCGCCAGATCGTTGATGTAGGAGGAGGAGTGGAAGGTCTTCACGAATGGACGGATTCTCTGCAGCAGCGCCGTCGCAGCTTCCAGGTGTTCCGGGTTCTCGGTCGCTGTGTCGATGCCGAGGAACGCATAGGCTGCGGCGAACGCCTCGTTCGGGTCGTCCAGCAGGGACACGCCGCAGGTCGCGGCCTTTGCGGCCCAGGCCGGGTCGAAAAGCAGGGCCCAGCTATCGGTCGGCGCGTCTGGCGCCGCCTTGGCGAGCAGGCCGGCATTGTAGCCGATGCCCGTACCCGCAACCATGTAGGGCACGGCATGTTCGTTGCCGGGGTCGCTGGCGGCGACGGCTTTCATCAGGGACGGGGTCAGCTTGCTCCAGTTCGGCAGTTTCGCGCGGTCCAGCTTCTGGTAGATGCCGGATTTGATCTGACGTGCGACGAAGGGCGAAACTGACGGGAAAACCACATCATAACCCGAGGAGCCGGCCATCAATTTGGCTTCGAGCACTTCGTTGGAATCGTAGACGTCATAGGTGACCTGGATGCCGGTTTCGGCCGTGAACCGCTCAAGCGTGTCGGGGGCGATATAGTCCGACCAGTTGTAGACGTTCAGCACTTTTTCCTCGGCCGCGAGCGCCGGGGCTGAGGAAAACGCTGCAATCAGGAGGGCGGCGATAAAGGGGCGCATGGCGGCTCCGCGTTCCGGGACCGGCAGCCCTTTGCAGCCGCGCCATCGCGGTCTGGGCCAGCCGAAGTTATGTGCGAGATGTCCCGCCAAGCGGCCTCTCTGTCAACACCAGATTTGGGCTGTGCGCACAATTTTCCTGCGCCGCAGCATGCGGCGTTCGAACTGTCTGCCGCGGCCCTGCTTCAGGAGGCGGCGCGCTCGCGGGATGCGGCCGCGGCGGGGTCCCGGAATGCCGGCATGACCTGTTCGCCGAACAGGCGCATGGCCTGGCTCGCCTTGGCAAACGGCATGTCGCCGAACGCCGTCTGGCAGACGATGTGGCCGACGCCGGCGTCGCGCAGTTCCTCGATCTGGCCGCGCACATGGGCCGGCGAACCATAGAGCGAGCCGGTCGCCATGACGTCCCGGATCGCCGTGCTTTCGTCCGCATCCGGGTCGGACCAAAGATTGAGCATGGCGGGGTCGATCTTGAAGTCGGATGGGTTCAGGGCGCCGCGAATATGCATCATGTGACGGCGGGTCTCGGTGAGCGCCGTCGCCAGCGCGTCTTCCGCCTGGGCGTCGCTCTCCGCCACATAGACATTCCGCCAGACGCCGGCCTGACGGAGCCGGAGCGCCTGGGCTTCGGCGGCGAGCGAACTCGCGGCCAGGCCCTCGGCATAGAGCGTCCAGCGCTCCGGAATGCGGGCGACGGGCAGGCGCGTCGTCAGGATCGGCAAGCCCGCCCGTCCGCATTCGCTGAACGAAGCCGGGGAGACGACGCTCCGCCAGATCGGCGGCCCCGGCTGCTGCACGGGCTTCGGACGCAGCGCCGGCACTCCGACCTGATAGTAGCGGCCTTCATGCTGAAACGGCGTCGCGGTGAAGCAGCGCTGGAGAATGTCCTGGGCCTCCGCCATGCGGTCGCGGGCGTCGCCGCTCCGGAGGCCGTGGCCGACGAACTCGAACTCGTTATAGACAGTGCCCTTGCCGACGCCGACATCGATGCGGCCCCGGCTCAGATTGTCGAGCAGCGCCAGTTGGGTCGCGAGGCGGACGGGGTGGTGGAATGGCAGCTGGACGACCGCGAAGCCGATCCTGAGGCGCGTTGTCTGGGTCGCGAGCGCGGCGGCGAAGGTCAGGGCGTCGCAGTAGACGCTTTCGCCGGTGAAATAGTGCTCGGTCAGCCAGATGCCGCGAAAATCAAGCGCCTCCGCCAGCTTCGCGAGCGCGATCTGGTCTTGAATGCGGTCGAAATCCGCCTCGGGCGAGGGCGAGCTGACCAAGGTGAAATAGCTGAAGTCCATTGCAGCCTCCGCGTTTCAGGTGTCCCTGCCAGAGTGCAGGCGCCAGGCCGCAGCCGCAAGATCGCAACCCGGATAGACGGTGACGCCAATTGCGGGCACGCTTCGCCTCCGGTACCGGGCCGTCCCGGCGGTTGTAGCGCTTTGAGGAGAAATGGGCCGATGTCTGCCAAGATCCGGAAACTGGTCGTCCTCGTCGAGGAGACCCACGGCGTTCAAGGCGCCGCCGTCGCGCCGCCGACCCGAAAGGCGCTGGCGATCGCTGTTATCGCCAATCCTTTCGCGGGCCAGTTCGCCCAGGACCTGGAGCCGTTGATGGCCATTGGCGCGGAATTGGGCGAACTTCTGGGCCGCCGCTGCGTCGGGGCCCTGGGCATCCGGCCCGAGGACGCCCAGAGCTACGGCAAAGGCGCCATCGTCGGCGAGAACGGGGAACTGGAGCATGCCGCCGCGATCCTGCATCCACGCCTCGGCAAACCGCTCCGGGCGGCGGTCCAGAAGGGCGATGCGCTCATCCCGTCGGCGAAGAAGGTCGGCGGGCCGGGCGCGACGCTCGACGTGCCGCTTGGCCATAAGGACAATGCCTGGAGCCGGAACCATTTCGACGCCATCGAAGCGCGCCTTGCCGACGCGCCGCGTGCAAATGAAATCCTGGTCGCGGTCGCGGTGACCGATAGCGGCCGTCCGCTGCCGCGGGACGTCGATCCGGCGGCGCCGCCGAAAGTGGCTTAGCCGCCAGCCTGAGCGCGGACCGCCGCGGCGTCCCGGCCGACGATCTCCCGGTAGAGCGCGGGGTCGGTATCGCCTTCGGTGCCGAACACCAGGATGCGCGAGGCGGGGCCGAGGCCAAGCGCCGCTTTCGCGTCCGGCGCCGTCATCGCCGCCTCCAGGGCCGCCAGACCGGCGACGGCGGATTCGCCGGCGACCAGCGGCGGGTCGCCGCGCGCAGGCGCCGCGAGCCGTCGCATCATGCGGGCGGCCGCGGCGTCGGGCAGAGCCATCGCAGCGTCGCCGTGATCCTTGAGGATGCTCCAGGCGAGCAAAGAGACTTCGCCGCAGGCGAGGCCCGCCATGATCGTATCGAGGTCGCCCGTAACCGGCGTCGGCGCGCCTTGCTCGAAGCTTGCGACCCAGCAGGCGGCGGCTTCCGGCTCCGACAGCACAATCGCCGGCCGCGCCGGCCCCCAGCGCCGTTTCGCCAAGGCAGCGACCGCGGCCGCCATGCCGCCGACGCCCGCCTGCAGGAAGATATGCGTCGGCGGCGCCGGCAGCGCGTCGAAAGCTTCGCTCGCCATCACTTCATAGCCCTGCATCACATCCTTCGGGACGGTCATATAGCCCGGATAGGAGGTGTCCGAGACGACATGCCAGCCATTAGCTTTGGCAGTCGCGGCGGCCACACGCACGCTGTCGTCGTAATTGCCCGGCGTGCGCCGGACATCCGCCCCAAAGGCCGCGATGGCGGCCTTGCGGCCTTCGGACACCGCCGCGTGGATGAAGATGACGCAGCGGCAGCCGAACATGGCGGCGCCCCAGGCGACCGAGCGGCCGTGATTGCCGTCCGTCGCGCACGTGACCGTCACCGCCGCCGGATCGTCGGCTGCTGCAAGAATGCGGGCGACCGCATAGGCCCCGCCCAGGGCCTTGAAGCTGCCGAGACCGAACCGCGACGCTTCATCCTTGTAGGCGATGCTCCGGACGCCAAACGCGGCGGAAAGACCGCTCAGGGACGCCAGAGGCGTCGGGCGATATCCCGGCCAGCCGCCGATGACGGCGCGGGCGGCGGCGAGGCCTTTGTCCGACAGAATGGCGTCCTGCTCCGCCGACCAGGGCGCCGTGCGGCTGGCCTCTGCGTTCAGCGCCAGCCGGAAGGGCAGGGCGCGCTCAGGCATTCCGGCGGTCGTCCTTCAGGATCGCGGCGGCGGCGCGCTGGCCGGGCGCCCCCCAGACGCAGCCGCCCGGATGCGTGCCCGCGCCGCAGAGGTAAAGGCCGGGGATCGGGGTGCGCGCGCCGGATACCCCTGGGGCCGGCCGGTCGTCGAACAACTGGCCGGGCGTGATGTCGCCATGGAACTGGTGGCCGCCGGTCATGGCGAACTGGCGCTCCAGGTCGAGCGGCGTCGCCACATCGACCGTGGAAACCACGTCCGCCAGGTCGCGCGTAATCCCGGCGACGGCAGCGAGCACCGCCTTTCCGGCGGCGTCCCGTTGCGTCTCCCAGCCGCCAAGCTCCGGCGCCAGGTCATAGGGAAAATACTGGGCGTAGCAGGAGAGCGTGTGACGGCCGGCCGGGGCGAGCGACGGGTCGATCGCCGATTGCATGTGGACAGTCATGAAGGGCGCGAGCGAGAACCGGCCCCGCTTCGCATGGTCCCAGGCATCCTCCACATAGTCCAGGCTCGGGCAGATGCTGACGCGGGCGGGCGTCAAGCCGTCCGGCAGGCCGCGAAAGCGGGGCAAACGCTCCAGGGCGCAGTTCACCTTGATCGCCTGACCGCACATCTGAATGCCTGCGATCGCGTTGGCGAAGCTCTCGTCGAGCGAGGGCCGGCCGACAAGCGTGAGGAAAGTGCGTTGCGGATCGGCGTTGGAGACAATGTGCCGGCCTTCGAACCGCCTGCCGTCCGCGAGTTCGACCCCGGTCGCGACGCCGTTCGCAAGGACGATGCGGCCGACTTCGGCGCCGGTCAGAAATTCTGCCCCAAGCGCCTTCGCCGACCGCGTCAGCGCGTCGGCAAGGCCGCCCATGCCGCCCCGGACATATCCGGCGCGGCCGCGCCCTGCCGTCGCGCCGAAAAGATGGTGCGCCATTACATAGGCTGTGCCGGGCGTTTGCGGGCCGGCGTTCGTGCCGAAGGTCGAGGTCAGCCCAAGGAATCCCATTACGGCAGGGCTTTCGAAACGGCTGCGCAAAAGGTCTGAAATGCTGCCAAGGATGAAGCTTCGGAACAGGTCGCGCCGTCCGGCCGCGCGGAATGCGGCCTCGACGTCGCCGAAGCCTGGCGTCGTCTCGGCATAGAGCATCGGCTCCAGGATATCGCAGAACCGGGCGCAGTCCTGTTGGAAGGCCGTCAGCGCGTCGGCGTCGCGGCTGGAGAACTGCTGGATCGAGGCGCGGGTCTTCTGGGCGTCCTGCCAGACGATCAGGGCGCGGCCATCCGGTTGGGGCAGGACTGTGAGCGGGTCCGGCAACAGCAATTCATAGCCATGCCGCTTGAGGTCCAGGTCCTGAATGATTTCCGGCCGAAGATTGCCGAGCTGTGCGGCGCCCGTCGAAACCCGGTAGCCCGGCGCGCCCGGGATCTCCTCGGTGACGCAGGCTCCGCCAAGAATGTCCCGCCGCTCCAGGACCAGAACCTTTAGCCCGGCCCGGGCGAGATAGGCGGCGCCGATCAGGCCATTGTGGCCGGCGCCAATGAAAATCGCGTCATACAGGCTCAAGTCTGCCCCTCCTGATTGCAGCCCGAGAGTGCGGCTGCCGGGCGCGGCGGGGCAAGGGAAAAGTTCCCCAGCGGCCTTGGTTTGCCTATGCTCATGACTGATCGAAGCTTGTCCCCGAAGCATTCTGGAGCCAGCCTTGCCATGAACGCCGCCCTTGTGCTGCCCGGCGACTTTCTGAACTGGTTGTTCGTCGCGGGCGGCGTCGTGTTTCTCCTGGCGGCGATAGCCCGCCTGAAGCCCGAGCGACGGCTGACGCTCGGGCGCCGGACGGTGCGCATCCGCACCGGCGGTATGGCGCCGTTGGTTGTTCTGCTGCTGGCATTCGCGGTGCTGGCGGCCTTCGTCGCCTTGCTGTTTGCCGCCGAGACGGACCAGGCCGCGCCAGCGACGGAGCCTCCACCGGCACGCTCTGACGCCCGGCAATAATTTCGACGGAACCTCGCGCGTCGCTCGTTGGATAGGGAAACCAACAGGGAGCGAATGAACCATGACCGGGACAAACAGCTTGAACTGGCGCCGCGCGCGGACTTTCGGGATCGTCGTCATTGCAGCGATCGGGCTGAGCGCCTGCTATGGTCACCGCAGTCATGGCGGCGGCCATGGCCATAGCGGCTATAGCGGCGACTATCGGGCCGCGCCTCCCCATGGCCACAGCCGGGTCTATGGCTACCGCGACGGCCGCGGCCATCGCGCCGACGGCGATCGACATCGCCGCGAGGACCGCCCGTCGCGCCGCGACGATGGCCGGCGCGGCCGCTGAATTTATTGACCGCGGCCGTCGGAAAAATCATGCCGAATTGATGTAGGTCAATTCAGGTTCGGGACAAAGGTCCAATCTCTTGGGCGTGGCGCAGGGAAAGCCGTCACGCAAAGGGGAGGCGAACCGATGAAAGTCCAGGACATCATGCAGACCGGCGTGTGCTGCGCGCGGGTCGATGAAACAGTGATCGACGCCGCCCGCCGCATGGCGGAGCGCCGCGTCAGCGGGCTGCCGGTGGTCGATGCGGCAGGCAAGCTGGTCGGCATCTTGAGCGAGGGCGATCTGATCGGCCGCGCCGAGCTTGGCGGCGGCGAACAGCGCAGCCGCAGTTGGTGGCTCGACCTGTTCGGCGCCCGCGAAAAAGCTGCGGACTATGTGAAATCCCATGGCAAGCGCGTCGGCGATGTCATGAGCAAGCCCGTCCAGACGATCGCGCCCGACGTCGACCTGTCGGCGGCCGCGATGAAGCTGGAGACGCAAGGCGTCAAGCGCCTGCCGGTGATGGACGGCGACCGTCTGGTTGGGATCATCAGCCGCGCGGATATCGTGCGCGCCTTCGCATCCCTGCAACCGAAGGCGGCCGACGCGCACGCCGACGACGCCGCAATCCGCAAGGCGGCGCGCGCCCTCATTGACGAAACTCAGGCCTTGAGTGGACTGCAGGCGACGGTCATCGTCAAGCAAGGCGTCGTCGAGTTGTGGGGCCTCGCGCCCAGCGCCGATGTCATGCAAGCCGCCCGGGTCGCGGTCGAAGGGATCGCCGGCGTGCGTCGGGTGGACGCCAAGCTCACCCTGTTCCCGAGCGCCTATTACGCCTGATGCAGGCGCCTTGATCATCGCAACTAAAGGCAAGAGAGCGCTATGACGACGAACTATGCAGAATTCAAAACCCTTCTGACCGACCGGCTCGAGGCCCTGCGCAAGCGTATCGCCGAGGCTGAAGCCACGTTGGATCAGCCCGCCGATCCCGACATCGAGGAGCAAGCTTCGAATCGGCAGGGCGACGAAGTGCTGGAAGGCATCGAGAACGCCGCATTGGCGGAAATCCGCGCGGTCACCGCGGCGCTGGGCCGCCTCGAGGCCGGCCGCTACGGCGCATGCATCGCCTGCGGCGAACGGATTTCGGCGGCGCGCCTGCGAACCCTGCCGCATACGGAACATTGCAGGCAATGCGCTTGACGGCAGGCTGGATCAGGGCAAGGGCAAGGATCGGGGCGGTCGGATATCGGCGATGACGCACGCGCTGGACGGCGATCATTCCCATGCCCCTGCCGCCATACGCGCTCGCTTGCTGGCCGGCGCCAGTCCCGGCTATCTCCGAGACTGGATCTATGGGGCGATTGACGGCGCGGTCACGACATTCGCGATCGTCGCAGGCGTGATCGGCGCCGACCTCTCTGTCGGGGTGATTCTGGTCCTAGGCGCGGCGAACCTGCTCGCCGACGGCTTTTCCATGGCGGCGGCGAACTACAGCGGCACACGGGCCGAGCATGAAGAGCGGCGTCGGCTGACCGCGATCGAACGCCGCCATATCCGGACCAATCCGGAAGGCGAACGCCAGGAGATCCGTGAGATTTACCGGGCCAAGGGCTTCTCCGGCGAGGACCTGGAGCGCGTCGTCGCGGTGATTTCTGCCGATGAGGGCCTTTGGGTCGAAGCCATGCTGGTCGAGGAATATGGCCAGTCGCCTGTGCTGCGTTCGCCCTGGGCGGCTGGCGGCGTCACCTTCGTGGCCTTCCTGATCGCCGGGCTGGCGCCGCTTGCGCCCTTCGCGCTCGATCTTCCGTTCGCCGAGCGGTGGGCGATCGGGCTGACCGGCGCGGTCTTCTTCCTGGTCGGCGCCGTCAAAAGCCGGTGGACCCTGGCCCATTGGGCATGGGCTGGCGCTGAAACGCTGTTGATCGGCGGGACGGCTGCTGCTGTCGCCTTCGGCGTCGGCAGGCTGTTTCAGGACGTGCTGTGACTGTAATTCGGGCGGGCCAGCGGGCTCGCTGCCAAGCCTTTTCAACGACCCAACCCTCAGGAGACAAACAATGAGCCATACGCCCCATGAACTGAGCGAAGAATTCGCCGAGCATGCCGAGACGATCCACCAACTGAAACAGTCGAACGCCCATTTTGCCAAGCTTGCCGAGGATTATCATACGATCAATCGCGCCGTGCATCGCATGGAAACGCGGGTCGAAGCTGTCGATGAAGCGACGGAAGCCGACGCCCGCCGCCGCCGTCTGGCGTTGAAGGATGAAATCGCCAAGATGCTCGCTGACGCCTGACCTGGCGCATTTCGCGCTCAAGTTAGCGCACGGTCCAAGTGCTGATCCTTCAATTTCGATCGAGTTATCCAGTCTTAGGCGTTTCTGCCTAAGACTGGTTCGATCCGGCGCTCTGGTTTTAAGCCCTTTGCGCCATGCGTCCGCCAGATTTTCTCGGATAGCTTATACCAGCCTGCGGTGAGGCAGACTCATTTTCGGGATTCCCAAAGCGTTCG
>ERZ888423.170-NODE-170-length-70552-cov-12.965630_pt1 | contig 70552 bp, 64 predicted proteins | sample MGYA00520523_ERZ888423 | MGnify/ENA primary metagenome ERZ888423 (study PRJEB32303, sample SAMEA104408611) | aquatic metagenome | biome: Brackish water; feature: Pelagic; material: water | place: Baltic Sea | collected 2014-06-08T10:24:00 | depth 30,27 m ... | reverse complement strand
GTAGTTTCTTATTCTTCTTCATGGTAAGGTATTAGCCTGACTAATATGCAGCAAATATAAGGCTGTATCCTGACTTATGCTTAATTATTGTCAGATTATGCCCTGACTAAACAAGATGTATTGTAAGGCTATTGCCTGATTATATAAACTAAACTATAGGGGAATGGAGCTGCGAGTAGGTCTATTTCTAACCCTCCTTATTCGCTAATTGACCACAGGCGGCATCTATGTCCTTGCCTCTGCTTCTTCGCACCTTGGCTATAACGCCTCGGTCTTCCAAGTATGCAGCGAAGGCATCTACCTTATCTTGATCCGCTTTCTTGAATGGCGTGCCTTCCACGTCATTATATTCTATGATGTTCACCTTGCTAGGAACCTTTCTGCAGAAGTTCAACAGGTCTTTTGCGTCATCTATAGAGTCATTGAAATCCTTAAAGATGATATACTCAAAGGTTACTGCTTGCTGAGTCTTAGTATAGTAGTAATTCAGCGCTTCAGCTAAGACCTCGAGGTTGTTGCTCTCGTTGATGGCCATGATGCTGTTACGCTTCTCATCATTGGCCGCATGAAGACTCAAGGCCAGCTTCACCCTGCTCCCGTCATCGCCCATCTGCTTAATCTGCTTCGCAATACCTGCAGTAGAGATGGTGATGCGCTTAGCAGCCATGTGTAAGCCTTCTTCTTGAGTTATCTTAGCCACGCTCTCCATCGTGTTCTTATAGTTTAGGAGCGGCTCTCCCATCCCCATGTACACGATGTTCGTAAGGCCTTTTCCGTGCTCAGCTTTCGCTTCTTCGTTGATCACGGCCACCTGGTCATAGATCTCGCTATAGGCCAAGTTCCTCATGCGTTTCAGTTTTCCCGTAGCGCAGAATTCACAGGCTAGACTGCACCCCACTTGGGTGGATATACATGCAGTAAGTCTCTTCGCTGTAGGAATAAGAACTCCTTCGACCATGTTCCCATCAGAGAGTTTGAAGGCATACTTTATAGTGCCATCTGTGCTTTTCTGACGTGTATGAACGCTGAGTTCGTGAAACATAAAATGCTCCTCGAGGGTGCCGCGTAGCTCCTTGGACAAGTTGCTCATGTCCTCGAAGGAATGCGCAGCTTTCTGCCAAAGCCATTGATAGACTTGATCAGCACGGTATTTGGCTTGACCTATAGAAAGAAAGTACTCCCTCAGCTCATCCGCGGTGAGGCTTCGTATGTCTTTCTTATTGGTCATGATCCATAGGCTTCCTTTAGATGATCAACATCGCGTCTCCGTAAGACAGGAAGCGATATCCTTCTTTAAGTGCCACTTTGTATGCGTTCATGATATGGTCGTATCCACCAAAGGCAGAGACCATCATCAAGAGCGTGCTCTCTGGCATGTGGAAGTTCGTCACCATGCAATCAGCAATAGAGAACTCATACGGTGGATAGATGAACTTATTCGTCCATCCTTCATATGGCTTAAGGCGCTGATCCGTGCTCACTGAAGATTCAATGGTACGCATGGCCGTGGTGCCAATAGCACATATTCTGCGCTTCTCATCCTTGGCTTTAGAAACCATCTCAGCAGAAGCAAGAGGGATGTGGATCTGCTCTGAATCCATCTTGTGCTTCGTAATATCTTCTACCTCCACTGGACGGAATGTTCCTAGTCCAACATGAAGTGTTACTTCAGCGAAATTAATTCCCTTAATCTCTAATCTCTTCATCAGCTCTCTGCTGAAGTGCAGACCTGCTGTTGGCGCTGCTACTGCTCCTTCTACCTTAGAATAGATAGTCTGGTAACGATCCTTGTCAGATTCTTCAGACTCTCTTCCTATGTAACGCGGAATAGGCATCTCACCGAAGCTGAAAAGCTTAGCCTTAAATTCTTCATATGGACCATCAAACAAGAAACGTAGGGTACGTCCACGTGATGTGGTGTTGTCAATGACCTCAGCCACCAACTCATTGTCCTCATCTCCGAAATAGAGCTTATTCCCAATACGGATCTTACGCGCTGGATCCACCAAAACATCCCATAACAGGCTGTCTCTGTTCAATTCTCTAAGCAAGAAGACTTCAATCTTAGCACCGGTCTTTTCCTTATTCCCGTACATACGAGCTGGGAAAACCTTGGTGTTATTCATGATCATTACATCATCTTCCTTGAAGTAATCCAAGATGTCCTTGAACATCTTATGCTCGATTTTTCCATCTTTCTTATGGAGTACCATCAACTTGGACTCATCCCTGTTCTCCGTAGGGTATGACGCGATTGCGGTCTTAGGAAGCTTGTATTTGAACTGTGATAACTTCATGAAATCTTGTTAATAGGGTTCTAAAAGAGCGGGCGCGAATTTACAGTTATCCTTGAGGATAATCAAATCGACTTAAACGCTCTCTAATTTCAAGGCTTCTTGGACGTCAGCTATGCTCAGGGCATCCTCCACATTATATTCCCCACTTGCCGTTCTTCTCAAGGCACTCAGATAGGCTCCTGAATTCAAAGACTGTCCTATATCATTGGCCAAGGAGCGTATATAGGTTCCTTTACTGCAGACTACTCTGAAGTCTATTTCTGGCAATCTAAAAGCGGTTAATTCGAAGGTAGCTACCTCGACCATGGCCTTTGGAACCTTTACTTCTTTTCCTGCTCTGGCCAAGTCATATGCCCTTTTTCCTTGGATCTGCTTGGCTGAATAAATAGGAGGCCTCTGTAAAATCTCTCCAATAAAGGTCTTCATGGCCTCCTCAACCTGAGCTTCAGTGATGTGGTCAAACGGAAACTCCGCCTCTATCTCGGTCTCCATGTCAAAGGATGGTCGGGTTGCACCTAAGGTGATAGTGCCTGTGTATTCCTTCTGCTGATCCATAAACTCTGTGATGCGCTTGGTGGCTTTTCCTGCGCAGAGGATGAGCAGGCCGCTTGCTAAGGGGTCCAGAGTTCCTGTGTGGCCTACCTTGAAACGCTTCACTGTATTAAACCTAGAAAGAACACCTCGCACTTTCGCTACCACATTGAATGAAGTCCAAGTTAGGGGTTTATCCATAAGAAAAACTACTCCCGCTTTATGATCCATAGCGCGGAGTTCGTGAAGATTAGCCTTAGTAATGATCATGCCAATGCCCAGATGATGGCTATGGTGCCTATGAGGAAGCAGTATATGCTGAACCAGCTCAGCTTGCTTTTCTTGACCAGCGAAATCATCCAAGTACACGCCACTAGACCTGTGATGAAGGCTGCAATAAATCCTATTCCCAGTGGCATAAGTTCTACTGAATCACCGCTGAATTCACCATCCATAAGGTCTTTGGCCATTTTTCCCAGAATCAATGGAACCACCATTAAGAAAGAGAATCGAGCTGCACGCTCACGGTCTATACCTAATAAGACACTGGTAGAAATGGTAGCGCCAGAGCGAGAGATGCCTGGGAGAATAGCGATGGCCTGCGAAACACCAATAATCAATGCTTCCTTGAATCCCGCTTTCTTATCTGTGTTTTTCGCTTTGTCTGCCAAGAATAAAAGCAGTCCTGTAACCAGCAGCATCAAGCCTACGAGGAGAATGTTGCTGTCAAAAAGTGCGTCTATCTGATCCTCGAAGAATAAGCCAATGAAGGCTGCCGGAATCATGGAAACAATGATTTTAAGGCTGAAGAGTAATTCCTCATTCTGCTTGAAGGCGAAGAGGCCTTTCAAGATGACTCCAATGTCTTTTCTGAAGACAACTATAGTGCTCAAGGCTGTGGCCGCATGCAAGGTCACGGTCATTAATATGCCGCCATCCTCTTGCTCATTCCCGAAAATAGCTTTCGCGATTTCAAGATGTCCGCTGCTGCTGACTGGCAGAAATTCTGTGAGTCCCTGGATGATTCCAAGGATAATCGCTTCTAGAATACCCATTGATTAAGCCTTTGGCTTTTTCAGAATTGCGTAGACGATGAAGATATACCCCGCCATCACGGTCAGAGGCGCAATCGTGATTCTACGTGCGCTGAAAATCTCTTTATTGAACACATTAGGGTCATCACTCCCTCCTCCCATCATGAGGATGAATCCAATCAGAACCACCACACAACCGATGATCATCAGCCTGTAATTCTGCTTGTCTAATGAGAAAATAGATTTTTCCTTAGCGTCTTCCATGGGTTCAATATAAGTCGTCCAGCTTCATGCGAATGTACCTGTTCACAGCGAAGAAGGTGGATATGAATGCGATGAATATGCCTAACAGTACGGTAAGGCCAAAAAGTTTAGCGAAGATGACCATGTCCTGGAACTGCAGGAATTCTGGAATCTCGTTGCGCAAGAAATACAATAGTCCAACGAGCATTCCCATGGCGATGAGACCAGCCAAAACTCCTTGTACGATTCCTTGCCAGAGGAAAGGTCGTTGAATGAAATTTCTATTGGCTCCCACTAATTGCATACTGCGAATGATAAAGCGCTTGCTGTACATGGCTAGGCGAATAGTGTTATTAATCAATGCCACAGCAATCAAGAGAAGGAGTATGCTGAACCCAAGTAAGACCATGCTAATCTTCTTCATGTTCTCATTCACTTTAGCAATGAGGTCAGGGCTGTAGGCCACTTCTTTTACGTTAGCATTAGCCTGTAATTTCTGAACAATCCATTGAATGCTATCTGTGTGGGTATACGCAGCTTCAAGCTTTAAATCTATGGTAGCCGGAATAGGGTTTACTCCATCTAAAAACCCGATAAAATCTTCTCCTAACTCCTCTTGAAGTTCACGCGCTGCCTCTTCCTTCGTCTTCAGCAAGGCCGATTTCGTGTAGGCTGAAGCGTCTATGCTTTTCTTCAGTTTCGCTACATCTACCTCCTTCGCATTGTCCTTCAAATAGATCTGAAAACGAATGTTCTCTCGCACATGATCAGAGAGTTTTTGGGCATTGAGCATGATCAACCCTAGACTTCCGAGCATGAAAAGTACCAAGGCTATCCCCACCACTGTGGTCACATATGAACCACGCATTCTACGATTAGCTATCTTGTCTTTTCCTGTTGCCATAAGCGATGCCTGCGAAAATACATATTTAAGCACCCAGCTCTGGGGTGATGTGGTTAAGGCTTGTTAACGCCTGATTACTGAAAATCTTCTGTTGATTCTATTTCAATACCCATAGACTCTTAGGGCGAATCTTCACGCTTACCTCCGGCCCTACTTCAAAAGGTTCCCCGTCTACATGCGCGAAATTTGCGCTGTGCTTCACCGTGACTTCTTTGAATCCTATAGTCTGCACATGTGCTGATTGATCTAATGTCTTAGAGAAAAGCCGCAAGACCATCTCTGGAATCCTTCTCAGCTTAAGTTCACTGATGCAGACCAACTCTAATTGTCCATCTTGGAACTCGGCTAAGGGAGCTATGACTGCATTATTCCCGTATTGCGTAGTGTTAGCAAAGGCTAATACGAAGGTTTCTTTACGCTCTACCTGCCCTTCAATGCTGAATTCAAAGGGACTGAAACTTCCCCATTCTTTGATAATCAGATATCCATAACTCAGCATGCCGCGCAGTTTTCTGCGTTGAAACCTCTGCCCTATCAAGGCATCAAACCCCAGTCCAGCTATTCCTATAAAAGGCTTATTAGCGATTATCCCTGTGTCGATTAGGGCCTTGTCAAAGCAGTTTATTCTGGCCAGTGCCTTGCGGGTGTTCAATTCTACCCCCAGGCTTCGTGCTATTCCATTTCCGCTCCCTCCCGGGATGATTCCTAGGCATAAATCAGTGCCTATTAATCTGCTCCCTATCTCGTTGATAGACCCATCTCCTCCTATAGCCACCACGGCATGAAATTTCTGGTCCACGGCTTCTTGAGCAAGCTGAGCTGCGTGTCCTTCTCCTTTGGTATAACATAGGTCATACTCGAACCTGCTCTTATCCAGTTCCTCGTTCAAGATCCTGGGTAGCTTGTTCTTTTTTCCTATGCCCGAGAAGGGGTTCAAGATGAAGCGTATTTTAATCTTATTCTCCACCGCTGAGTTTATTATCAATCATGCGATTCGTGAATTGCTGTATGATGGCTTTAAGCTTGATGAGCAACTTCGTCTCCATCTCAGTATCCATGGTCGCTGTGGGGTCCATAACATCCTCGAAGCTCACAATATTCTCTCCGTCATACCGAATCATCAGGTTGTCTTTTCGGAGGAAATATACTTCGTTATGATACTCTACCGCCCAGTTCTCATCACTGCGGTATAAGCTCTTTCCAAAACCTATGAAGTTCTCTTTCAGCCCCAAATAATCTATCAGCGTAGGTTGTATGTCAATATGTTGAGCAATGCGGCACGAGGACTCAAAATTCTCTGATGGATCGTAGATGACAATGGGCACTGAATACGCGCCAAGCGGAGTTCTGAATGCGGGATTCTCCGTATTTGGTATATGATCAGCCGTGATGATGAATATGCTTCGCTTGAAGAAGTCATGCTGCTTTATATTGGCAAAGAAATCCTTCAATGCCTGATCTGAATACCTCACTGTCCTTCCTAGTCCATCTTCAAAGTCTGAATACTGTTCTTCTTGCCCCTCAGGAATAGCATACGGATGATGTGAGGAGATGCTGAAGATGGAAGCTATGAACGGCTCAGGCATGAGCTTGATTTTTTCGTAGGCAAAATTGAAAAATGGCCCATCGAATATTCCCCAGGCTCCGTCATAGTCCTTCTGGTCAGGATAGTCTTCCATGCCGTAGTATGTGTCAAAACCTGCAGATGCACAGAATGTATCAAAGGCCATAGAGCCAATGGTACAACCATGAAAAAAGCTGGAGCTATATCCGTGACGAGCTAATATCCTGGGGATACCATCAAGGCTGTTTCCTGCGTAGGAGGATGTGATGAATGGATCCTTCATCAACATGGGAAGGCCCGCCATGATAGATGGAAGCGCTTCTAATGATCTGCGCCCATTCGCATAGGTGAACTCAAAGGTCTGTGAAACCTGAGCTATGGAATCTATAAATGGAGTGAACTGAATTCCTTTCTCATTTCTTTGGCCAACATATTCAGTGCTGAAGCTTTCCATAATCAAGATGAAGACATTCTTCTTTTCTGAGATTCTTCCGGGCAAGTGATGAACTGGGGAGTAAATAATATCCAGTTCTTTTTCATCAAAATAGGTAGCCCTATCAAGGTGATCTTTTCCTACGGAGGAGATGATGGTAAAGGGTGTATTCAGAATAAGCGGCACGTCTTGTGGGCGTCCATAGGCCATAGCGCTTAGGTTGTTCATGGGCCTGAGCTGGAAGCCTCCTCTGAAGGTGAGAACGATAAGCCCAGCGAAGAGTATGACTGCCAAAGAGTGCCAGAGATAATGAGTCTTTTCTCCTGCTAACTGAGGGAATTCTGCACGCGTCACATAGCGGATCATTAAAAACGCTAGCGCCAAAAAAGCCAATAAAAGATACCAGTAATCAAGCAGATAATCGGGGAGTAGTTTTAAGAAATCATCTCCTAGAAGGATCATATCAAAGAACTCACTGGAGGAGCGCTGGGATGTGAATTTGAAATACTCCATATCGATGAGGTTCATGAGTATGCCTGGTAAATTGAGCAAGATCATAAGTGACAAAAGGAAACGTTGATACCCCTTCTTTCCTAACCAAGGATGCGGAACTAGACTCAATAAAATAAAGGGACTATTAATCAAGGCAATGGCGCTCAAGTCGAAGCGAAGGCCGCCTAAAAAGGCTTTTAACAATGCCGCTGACTCGAAATATGAATAGTTAGAAATTAAGAAAAGCACACGGCATAAGAAGTAGAGCAAGAGGATGAACCCTAGTCTCTTCAGGAGCAGAATGACATGATTCAATGTGTTTTTCAATGGGCTGAAGATAGTGCTTCGTGTTTTCAGAAGGCCCGGTAAGCCGTTATTTAGCGAAGGCTCAGTGCCCAGTCCTCCTTCTCCCGCATCACAGCGCTTTCTTCCTTGCTCTTATCTCCATAGCCCATCAGGTGCAGTAGGCCATGGGCCATCATGCGATGCAGCTCCTGTACACTTGTTATCTGAAGTTGCTCAGCATTCTCTTTGACCCTATCCACAGAGATGTATAATTCTCCTTTAATAATAGGGTGTTTAGAATAATCAAAGGTGATGATGTCGGTATAGAAATCATGTTGAAGATGCTCATTGTTCATTCTAAGCAGCTCTTCGTCAGAACAGAAATGAAGGGTGATTCGTGAAAGGATAAAGGATTCTTCAATGCATATGCGCTTGAACCACGTCTCTAGCATCTGAGCATGAAGGGATAGGGGTTCAATATCCATATAATGGATTTGAACTGCAGGAGCCATTACGATAGGGTCGCTACAGGAGCGGTGTGCTTGAACTTCAATTCAACACGTGATCCCGTCTCATCGAAAATAACTTCATCAGCTAGGTGTTGCATTAAGAACACTCCACGGCCATTCGGCATTTCTATGTTCTCTGGTGCAGTAGGGTCAGGAAGGTTCGCGTAATCGAATCCTGGGCCTTCGTCTTCTATGATAAAAGTGAGATCAGTAGGAGTAGGAATAAAGGTGAGATGAACCGTCTTATCGGGGTTCCTTCTATTGCCATGCGTGATGGCGTTATTCACCGCCTCGGTCAGGGAGATAAGTATGTTTCCATAGTTCTCTTCTCCTACGCGGAATTCATCACAAATTTCATCCACCATACGTTCTACGATGTTGATGTTGTCTATTTGTGATGCAAATACTAGCTTTCTTTCTTCAAAGACCACGGCCATAATCAGTTCTTTACAGGTGCATCGAAATTAAGGAAATATTCATTGACCTTATTTCTATAATATGGCTTCAATGAAGGAGAGACTGTTCGTAAAAGCTCTACCTCTTTGGCTTTGGCCTTCTGATACTCGAAGAAGTTCTCAGGAGAGCTTAGTTCGTAGCTAAGGGCCTCGGTAGATTTTCTTTTGTTGTCTTGCTCTCGTTCTCGCTCGGCTTTCTCATTTTGCAAGAGGCGGGTCAAGATGTCTTGCTGTCGTTCCAAGGTCTTCTTGGTCACATTCATGTTCACCAAGTCCTTCTCGTTCTCCTCCATATCCTTCGCTATCTCCTTCAATTGGTTTCCATTTCCGCTCCCATCCTTGTTCATTTCTTGGGAGAGTCGTTCTAACTCTCTTCTTATTGCGCCTTGCTCAGCGGCTGTGCGGGCGAGCTCTTCACTCATCCCGAATCTTCCTGGCCCTGCCTTACCGCCAGGGTTCATTCCTTTCTGTAATTGCTCGATGCGATCAGAGAGTGCCTTCTGCATCTTACTCATATTTCCGTCCTTAGGTTTCCCTTTTCCTTTTCCTCCTGGCTTCTCACAGTTCCCTGATCCAGGCATAGAGTTAGCCATAGCCTGCATCATCTGTTGCAATGCTTCATCAAGTAGCAGTGCAAGATTATTTAGCGAAGTCATCACTAATTGTTGTTTCACCGAAGCCTCAGGAGTTCTGCGCTCGGCCAAATCAGCGATGGATCCATCCATGTTGGCATTGATGGCATTAATCTCCTTATTCACGATAGGCTGAATCTGGATTACACGCTTGCTCAATGCCCTCAAAGAGTCCTTGATGATCTCTGCATCGTCTTTTAATTTTCGCTGAGTCTTGGCATAGTCCAAGTACTTAGGGTCGCCCTGATCTACTCTTTTCAGGTTCTCCATCACTTCTTCTTGGTCAAAGGAGAGCTCAATGACGTTTTCAAGCAATGCACGCAACGCGTCTAAGTCTTCCTGCTGGGCTTCACTTCCTCCGCCACCGGCCATTGCGTCCATCATCTGGGACATCTGCTGCATCTTTTCAGAGGCTGATTTCTGACTTTCGCTGGCCTTTGAATTCTGCTTTTTCTCGAGCTGGTCGCTGCTCTCTTTCATGTCCTCCTTGATCTGCTCTTCCAAGCCCATCATGTCCATGTTATTCTTCTCTTCTAGTTCTTCATTGAGCTTCTCAAGCTCGTCCATCTCCTTCTGAACCTCATCGAATTCCTTATTCAACTCGTCCTGCTCCTTCTTCAGCTCTTCTTCGCTCTTCTCTTTGTTCTCCGTCTCTTTGGCAAGATCATCTTGCTTTTTCTGCAACTCATCCAGCTTCTCTTTAATCTGCTCAGCCTTCTGCTCAAACTCCATCTGCTTGAACAATTCCAGATTTCTGTCCAACTCAGCTTCTATGTCTTCATGGCTTAACTCCATCTTCTCTAGTTGCTCCCTGAGCTTGTCCTGATCCATTTCCTGCATCAGTTTTTCCATCTCACGGTACATCTGCTTCATCTCCTCGTTCAGTACCTGATTGAACAGTTCTTGAAGTTTCTGTTGCTTCTCCATAAGATTCTCATCCATGGTTTCATAGCGCTCCTTCTGCTGCATGCGCTCATCGTTCTGCTGCTGAATGTCCTGCACTTGATTCTCTAGCTTCTTCTGCTTTTCAAGGAGTTTTTCAATCTTCTTCTTGTCTTGCCAATCCAGCTCTTTCTTGTCCATCAAGTCGCGCTTGAGCTTCTCCACTTCTTTCTGAAGATCCTTTGCATCCTTGATGCTTTTCTCCATGTCTTTCTTGATGTCAGCGCTGGCTTGTTCTTCTTGCTGCTTCAACTCTTCAGAGCTTGGCGCCACATAAATCATCTTCTTGGATCTGGCTGACTTCGCGCCATGCACTCCGTCATTATCCCAGACCTCGAAGTAATATTCTACTTCATCACCTGCTTTGATGTTCAAGACGTCCATGCTCCATGCATGATAGAATCCTTGGGCAGTAGCTCCTCTGTCTAGACTTAATATTTTACTCTGTGGAGCGCTATTGGTCACCGAATCTTTTCGGCTGGTCAGCAAGCGATAGTTGAAGGCTAATTTGCTGAAGCCATAATCGTCCTTGATCTCCCCACGGAAATACAGATTGCGATCATTGGTGCTATCCGATTGTTCCTCCACCATGATCTCAGGATAGAGGTCAGGAATAACGTTAATGCTGTAACTGATGCTATCAGGAGCCGTCATGTAGTCGTTCTTCGTGCTGATGGTATATCTACCGCTGCTCATCAAGCGCTGTGTGAAGCTGAAGAGATCCTTGCTTGTGCCCTTCGTGCTGTAGCTGCTATCACCCAGGCTGATCATCAGTTCTTTCGTGTTCTCCGTGTCAAACTGCCATTTTACTTGCGTTCCTTGAGGTACGCTAAGGTCACCCGTATTGCGAAGCACCTCATCTTTCATACCCGTGTAATTAGGGTAGTCAAGTTCTACTTGGAAGCCTCTCAATATGGGTTTTGGAAGTACCTTAATCGTATACACCTTTGACCTAAAACCATCTGCTTCTAAGCTGAAGCTAATGTCTTCTTGAACGTTCTTGAGCTGATATTCGAAGTGCAGGGCGTCCTGCTTATCCATGCGGAACTTGTTGCCTTGGAACTCTATCTGAACATGGGGAGGAAAGGCTGCACCGCTTAATTCCACTTGAAGCTTTAAATCTGAACCTGAGGCTATGGACTCTTCTCCGTTTAACAAGTCAAACTTGAAGGGAGCTTCCGGAACGAATTCTTCTCCATACCTCACCAGGCGCTTCGTGCTGTCTCTGATTACGCTTGGCGCAGCGAAGAGGATGATGAGCAAGATGGCTAGTGGTGGAATAGCGTATTTCAGGTACTTCCTGTTCTCGCCAAGGTCAATGGCATTGTTGAAAGGAACAGGCCTAAGTTCATTGGCCTTCTGGTCAATGCTCGCTTCTATGAGTTCCTGGCTGGCTCCTGATGTTGCGCTTTGCTGGCGCAGTTGCAAGGTGTTCAAGAGTTTATCCTGAACCTCAGCAAAGTGTTTTCCTATGATAGCCGAGGCTTGTTCATAGCTGATTAATTTCCCAAGGTGATAGAGTTTCACTAAAGGCGTGACTATGAATCGTGCAATGATATACAGGCTGCTGAGCAAGAAAGACCAGAACAAGACCATACGCACCTTCGTGCCGAAATGACCGAAATACTCCATGAGGGAGAACAGGAGGAAGAAGAATCCAATGAGCGCAACAGTATAGAGTACACCACGCAGCACTAGGTTCTTATAGTACTTGCGGATAAAGCTATCCAGTTTCTCTATGAGTAAATCGTATCCTGAGGTCATTGTTTTCTGAGCGTGTAGGCCCTTTGTCTAACGTACAAAGTTCCTAAAAATGTGCAGCAAGAACCGTGCAGCTTTGCAATTTAAGAACAATGCAGGGTCAATGCTTGGAAATGTCGGCATTAACGTCAAAAGACTTGTTTAATGCTCAATGACCGTCTACTTCCTTGATTCTCTCCAATAAAACCTTCGCTAGCTTCTCATAACTCTCCAACGTCCAGCCAGCTACATGGGGAGAGAAGAGGGTTTTTTCTGAGGTACTTAGGGCTTTGAAGGCCTGGCTTTCTTCTGCCTTCAAGGCTAGGCTATGGTCTTCCTCTTCCAAGACGTCTAGGCAAGCGCCCAAGATTTTTCCTTGTGTTATTCCTTGTGCTATGGCTTCTGTGCTTGCTACTGCTCCTCGAGAGGCATTAACAAGATAGAAAGGGTTTTTCATTTCACGTATGAAATCTGCATTCAAGTAATGCTTTGTCTCTTCAGTTAATGGAACATGGAATGATATCACATCGCAGTGCTCTTCTAATTCTTGAAGAGTGGCGCTTTTTACTCCCTCCATTTCAACGGGCACATATTTATCAAAGGCGAGGATTTCGCAGCCGAACCCAGAGAGTTTTTTTGCCAATGACTTCCCTGTATGTCCAAATCCTATGATGCCGATTTTCCTTTTTCCAAGTTCTATTCCTCGGTGTGCTTCTCTTCTCCAAAGCCCTTTTCTCACCTCAGCATCTCCGCTTGAAATTTTGTTGAACAAGGCCAAGAGCATCCCTATCACATGCTCTCCTACGGCATCGGCATTCCCGCCAGCGGCATTGAAGGCGCTTATTCCCCTGCTCATGCAATAGGCTTCGTCTATGTTCTCCATACCCACACCTGAGCGCGCGATCCACTTCAGTTTTTCAGCGCTTTTTAAAAACTCATTATCCATGCGATACCTGCTGCGCAAGACTATTCCATGCACTGAAGGAAGCAGTTTCAACACTTCTGTTTCCTCCATTTTCTCAGCATGCAGGCATTCATAGCCCTTGGCTGTCAAGGTAGCGGACACTTGTGGATGTACTTCGTCTAGAAACAGAACCTTCATACTGCAAAGCTATATGGACAAAGGACATGCTCATGTTTTTGTCAATGCTTTCCTTAGATTATATTCAACCCCTGCATGAATAAGATAGACGTCATCACCACCTAAGCTGTGCGCATAGAGTATGAGCTCGCAGGAATTGGGGGTCGTATCTTGGCGTTTATAGTAGACTTAGCTGTCATGGGTGCTGTTATTTTCTTGGTGGCTTTCTTCCTTTGGCTCATCAACATCAATGCTGACTGGGTGTATCTGGTCACGCTTTTTCCCATCTTCATTTTCTATACGCCTTGCATGGAGTTCTTTAATAATGGACAGCCCGTGGGCAAAATGGCACTGATGCTCAAGGTGCTGCAAGTAGATGGAAAGCACCCCGAACTCTTGGATATCATCATTCGCTGGGTATTCAGATTCTTGGAAATATGGATGACACTTGGTTCCACGGTAGTGATCCTCGTCAGCTCAGGAGAACTGTCTCAGCGCTTGGGCGGTCGCCCTTCTAACACAAGGGTCGTGAGGCTCATGCTGTGCTGAGGGCTAGTCTTAAGTCAGCTCTTGGAAATAGAGCATAGAGAAAATTATACGCCTCATTTTGCGCAGGTGAGGCAGTAATCGGAAAAAGAAATGTTGGTGCTGAAATCCTGCTTGTACCGGTATTCTAAATTCAGAAACGAAGCCCAAAAAGAAGCCTTTTTAGAGGCGATAGACCGTGTGAAATTATTCACAGGGATTGATCCAGAGGAGATGAGTCCAGTGGCCTTTGTCAAGGTTCTGATTCAAGATTACGTGGTACTCACACGCTGAGCTTAATGAAGCTTTAAGACCTTTACTTCCCAGCTTTCTCCTGATGCGTTTTCAAAGCGTATAATCCACAGGCCATCACGCAGTCCTGACACATCGAGGCTCTGCGATTCATTCATTAATCTATCAAGCAGCAGACTTCCTTTTGCGTCTAGCACCTTAATTCGGCCTGAGAAGGTTTCTTCAAAGTTCAAGATATTTCGTGTGGGATTAGGGAAGACGTTGAACCCTCTTTTTTCCCGTTCTTCTAGACCAACAGTTCCTCCTGCGTTACTCGCATCAGGTGTGCTCGTGCTAAAATACACGAAGGGAAGTCCTCCATCCGTGATTCTTCCCCAAGAAACATCTGCCTCTAACATAGGATAGGTGATATAATCCATTCTGCGCAGGGATTGATTCTGGGGAGCGTAAATCGCGAGTTCTTCTCCGTTTGAGGAAAGTTTAAAATTCGTGTGAAGGACTCCTTCGCTTACATCATCATCAACCCAAACCAAGAGGAAATCTCCACCTGCCAGATACATGTCGGGTAGTTGCCATTTGTTCTTGCAATGCACATCATCAGTCAAGAATTTATTGCCCAGATAAACAGATGGAATTCCTGCGTTATAGATCTCCATCCAATCATCAAAACTGCCGCTTTCATCAGACAAGGTGCTGCTGTTCAGGGCCATGAGTTCATTGATAAAAAGTGGGCCGTTGCTCACATCATTCCAAACGCGTTTTGGTAAACATGGGCGCATCAAATCAGTTCCAGCTTGCGTGTAGATAAGTTGATATTCAAAATAAGGCGCGACAGTGCTGTGCTCGTAGCTATAAAATCCATTGCCCTGATCTGTCAAAGTCGTCTCGAAAAGAACTGAACCATTCTCAATGATTCTAAGTTTCATTTGATCCACGTTTCCCTCGGTCCATGCTCGTATCAAATAGCTTCCTTCTTGCAAAAGGCTATCTCTGTATTCCTTGATTACTTGGTGAGAAGAGAGTGGGTCAAGCTGCGTATTTACTGAGGCCACACGACCGGTTACGTACTCACCAATTCCCTGTGGAACATGGGCTCCCCAACCTTGATCTATGCTGTTTAAAAAATCATCATAGGTGAATCCATAATCATAGGTCATAAACTCATCAAGCTCTGCATAAGGTGCGATTAAGGACTGCACTTCATAGGCGTGAGCTACAATTCCACCTTCATTGAAATAGCTCGTAATAAAGTCTTGTAGGTAATTGCTGTATTGCGCCCTGTATCGAGGAACGTTCATCATCCGATCAAAGAGTGGGCGATTTTCAAAATTATAGGTGTAGATATTTCGCTGTGCCCAATTCACCCCAAACCAATCTATCCCGAAGGTATTATCAGGGTCATAGATGAGATATTCCATGCGGCCTGTGCTGGGATTCTCATAGAGGTAATAGTTGTTCTTGTTCACGATGTATCCATCCCAATGCCCTAACAGCACTTCAGCAGCAGCCATTTTTAAGTAGTCATCAACATTCAAGATGCGATGGATTTCACATTCGAATTCAGCATCAGACCAGTTGTTCAATACCTGTATGAAATGCACGAAGGCGGAGTAGTCTTCTCGTTGCAGATTGGTCTTTAAGTCATAGGTTCTGTGGTCTCCAGAATAAAATTGATAGTCCTCTTGATCAGGGCCGAGATACGTCAAGTCGGCCGGCCAAAGGCATTTGAACAAGTTTCCTTCTTTGGGCCCAAAACGTTTCTTCACGAACTCTTCATCTATATGTTCTACGTTCAAATAAAGGCCCATATAGAAGTCATTGATATGGAGCTCTACATGGCTGGTCCTAGCTCCGGGAAGTCCTGCTGATCTGAGTAAATCCCACGAGAGTTTTGATCTAAGAATAGAGGGGTCATTATGCTCGCCATTCAGATTCATTTTTTCTAATCCGTGCAGCATTCCGCCTGCGGTGAATGTGTTGAAGGAAACCTTGAAACTCTTCTTGGCGCTCTGCAAAGAAGTGTTGCCTCGCAGTCTGAACCCTATGTTCATTATGCTCTCTGTGCCTGCTGAACTAGTATAGCTGAAATCTGCATCGAATTCATGTGTGCTCCCGTAATCTATGTCAGAGATCATGAGTAGGAAACTATCTTCAGGTAGCGTAATGTCAATGCGCGCGACCTCATCTTGAAGGAATAAAGGGCCGTTATCAGGTAGATTGACTTGGGCGTTTATTCCAAGACCACACAGAATCAACAAGACGAAAATAATCTGGCGCATAGGACAAAGTTAGCCAAAGCAGAAGCTGTATCCTTGTGCCATGGAGGCATTGAATCAAGAAGTCTTAGAAAAATTATGGGCCTGGTGCTCAGGTCAGGAGCGTTGCGCATCAGAACTTAGGCGTAAACTGAAACGATTGTTAGTCCCCGAGGAGCGCTTCGAGGGCTATCATGATAGCCTGAAGAAGGATGCCTACATGAACGAGGAGCGCTTTGCAGAAGCATTCGCTTCAGGAAAGAGTAGGATTAAGCAATGGGGGCCTATGAAGATTCGCTCAGCTATGCGCATGAAGGGTGTTCCTGCACCCCTGATAGACAAGGTGTTGGGAGAGTTAGATGCAGCAGAAATGACCGCGACCATTGATAAACTCTTGGAGCAGAAGTGGCCTAAGATTAAGGCCAACGATGAGTATGATCATAAGCAAAAAGCCATTCGTTTCCTGGCTGCCAAAGGCTATAAAATCTCCATGGCCTATGCGGCTTTGGAGCGTTTTCAAAAGGTGAAGAATGACTAGACCTATTTGTACATTTGCGACATGATCACGAATGATACAGTGAATGCCTTGACCGAGCGGCTCGAGGCGCTAAAGGGATATCTCAACATCGAGACCAAGATGGAGGATATACGCGAAGAGGAGAAACACACTCAGGATCCTAATTTCTGGAATGACTCCAAGGAAGCTGAAGCGGTGATGAAAAAAATCCGCGGAATCAAAGTCTGGACTGACGCTTACCAAGCGTGTGTTAGCGCCATGGAAGACTTAGGTGTGATGCAGGAATTTAGAAAAGAAGGCGCTATTTCTGAAGAGGACTTCGAGAATCATTATAACAAGGCCTTTGAGCTAGTAGATGAGCTGGAGTTCAAGAACATGCTCAGCGCTGAAGAAGATTCCCTGAATGCCATCATGCAGATTACTGCGGGCGCGGGAGGAACAGAGAGTTGCGACTGGGCAAGCATGCTCATGCGCATGTACATCATGTGGGGCGAGAAGAACGGCTATAAAGTCAAAGAAATTGACATGCAGGAAGGCGATGTGGCTGGGATCAAAACTGTCACTTTGGAATTTGAAGGAGAATTCTCCTATGGGTATTTGAAAGGAGAGAATGGTGTGCATCGTTTGGTGCGCATTTCTCCTTTTGACAGCAATGCGCGCAGGCATACTTCCTTTGTTTCTGTCTATGTATATCCATTGGTAGATGACACGATAGAGATTGAATTAAACCCGGCTGATTACTCCTTCGAGACCATGCGAGCTTCAGGTGCGGGAGGCCAGAACGTGAACAAGGTGGAAACGGCTGTGAGACTGCGTCACGCGCCTTCAGGAATCGTTATTGAGAACCGTGAGTCCCGCAGCCAGCTAGAAAACAAGAACAGGGCCTTGCAGCTCTTAAAGTCGCAACTCTATGAGTTAGAAATAGCCAAGAGGAATGAGGCCCGTGCTGAAGTAGAGGCCGGCAAGAAGAAGATAGAGTGGGGTTCACAAATACGTTCCTATGTATTACAGCCTTATAAGCTGATCAAGGACAACCGAACCCAACATGAAACCTATAATGTGGATGCCGCATTGAATGGCGATATCACTGGTTTTTTGAAAGCTTTTCTAATGATGGAAGGAGATTCAATCGCTAAGGAATCATGATAGAGATATATCATAACCCTCGTTGTAGGAAGAGTCGAGAAGCTTTGGCCTATATCCACGAAAAAGGCCTCAAAGTCGAGGAGATTCTCTACCTCGCTGAGCCCCCTACCGTAAAGGAATTCAAGCTTTTATTGGCGAAGCTAAATCTTGGGCCTCAAGATTTGATTCGAAAGAACGAAACGCTGTTCAAGGAGAAATTTAAAGGCAAATCCTTTAACGATGACGAGTGGATTCGCATCCTCTTGGAGCATCCTAAATTGATTGAGCGCCCCATCGTGATTAAAGGAAATAAAGCTGTGGTGGGAAGACCCCTTGAAAAGGTAGAAGAGCTAGTCGGTTGACTTTCTTCTACTTCAACAAGTCCTTTAATTTAAAGACCATCTTCTTCAGCCACGTTTGCTTGCCCTGGGTGAGCCAAATGATGACATTATGGGTGAAAAGGGATTGCAGCGTCCAGAATTCTTTAAAAAACATTCCATTTCGCTCATCTTTGCCAACTTTCTGAAATAAGGAGAAGTTTCTCAATGGGGTATCTATCTTCTTAAAGTCTTTCCTGTTGGTCTGCACAAATCGCTCTACGAGCCTCGTACTTCGCATCCAAGTATCATGCATAAGCACGTAACCACCTTGCTCGAGCAAGAGGTCAGCGTAGTAGAAATCGACTAAAATTCCATCGAACTTATGATCTCCGTCCAAGAATATGAATTGGAATTCTTTCCCCTCTTTATGCATGGCTGGCATTACATTATGCGAAAAATCAGGAAAGAACGTTAGCTGTTCTCTCATCCCAAGTTTTTCCAGGTTCTTCAATCCCATTCCGGCATAGGTGTCTTGAAAAGGATCACAGGCATAGTGTTGTTTCCCGCTGGCCGCCATGATATGTGAGGCTGAACGTGCAAAGGCAAACCCCACTTCCAGGGTGCGTTCAATCCCCTTTTCCTTGATAAAGTCATAGATGAACTTAGCTTCCGTTACTTTGACCGCTGAAGCTGTGTCCCAATCCGGGATCTCAAGGACCTTGTTTATTTCTTCGGGGGTCATGTGTGTTTCTTTCGGGTCGATAAAAGTAGAAAAATGTTGGCCTTCAAGTCTTTGTAAGATTAAGTTCTTCAATTCGAAATCGTCTACTACAGGTCTCCGTCTCTAGTCCTTCAGTATTAGACGCTACGATAACTATCCTGTCTCCTGCCAGCCGTTTCATGCTGCTCGCATACCAATCCATGGCGCTTCTATCTAGATTCATGCAGGCCTCATCCAATAGCAGGATAGAAGATTGTGTGCTGAGGGCTAAGCCTATTTTAAGTCGTTGTACCATACCAGATGAAAAGGAAGAGATGGGCCTGTCGTATGGAAGTGAAAGCATGTCAATCAAGGCTGCTTCATCCATTCCTTGCACATAGTCTCTCATTGAAAAATGGAAGCGCAGCTGCTGCTTCATGTCTAGGTCCCGATAGATGTCAAGATAAGGAGCTACTATGCTTACTTCTTTGAAAAAAGCTTCTTTATCTATGGGGTGATGATTGATCTTTCCTTTTGTGGGGCTCAAGAATCCCGCGATAATCTTCATCAAGGTAGATTTCCCTGATCCATTGGCGCCAGTGATGGCTGTATGTGAAGCAGCGGGAAGCTGAAGATTCACATCCTTGATAATCCAGTCCTTCCCGAATCTTTTACCAATACCTTGCAAGGAGAGCTCCATGGGCCCTCAGTTCAGTCCGCGGATAACGCCTCCTTCAGAGGAGCGGATGAAGTCTAGAATCATCTGCTTTTCTGGTCCGTCTTTGACCTGTGCTTCAGCTTGCTCAAGACCATGTGAGATGTTCTTCCCATGGACGAAAATCAGTCGATACAGCTCCTCAATGTCTTGGATGGAGTCTTGAGAAAAACCTCTTCGCTCAAGCCCTATTCTATTCACTCCTATGTAGGATAATGGTTCTCTGGCCGCTCTTACAAACGGAGGTACATTCTTTCTTACCAAAGATGCTCCAGCGATGAAGCTGTGCTTCCCTATGCGAATGAACTGCTGCACGGCCACCATACCTTCCAGTATCGCATGATCCTCTATGGTCACGTGTCCCGCTAGATTCACGGCATTTGCAAGAATGCAGTTATTCCCGACAAACGTATCGTGAGCGATGTGAGCATAGGCCATGATAAGGCAGTTATTCCCCACCTTACTCATGTGTTTGTCCTTCGTTCCTCTATTCACTGTCACGCACTCTCTGATAGTGCTATCATCGCCTATTACGGCAGTGGACTTTTCTCCATCGAACTTCAAGTCCTGTGGAATGGCGCTTATTACTGCGCCTGGGAAGATTCTACAACGAGCTCCTATGCGCGCACCATCCATAAGCGTGGCGTGGGGTCCTATCCAGGTTCCGTCTCCTATAACCACATCAGCTGCCACATAGGCAAATGGGGCTATGGTGACGCCCGTCCCTATTTGTGCATCTGGATGCACGTAAGCTCTGTCGCTGATCTGACTCATTTTCCTTCTTGTTTCGCTACTTGAGCGATCATCTCCGATTCACTCACCACTTTTCCATTCACATATGCTTTTCCATGCATATGAACGATCCCTCTGCGTATTGGTGACATCAGTTCTAGATCAAAGACAATCGTGTCTCCTGGGATGACCTTCTGCTTAAATTTCACTTTGTCAATCTTCAAGAAATAGGTTGAATAATTCTCTGGGTCTGGCTTGTCGTGTAAGGCAAATATACCTCCCACCTGTGCCATTGCCTCTACTTGAAGGACCCCTGGCATAATAGGATCTCCAGGGAAGTGACCTTGGAAGAAGGGTTCATTCATCGTCACGTTCTTGACCCCGGTTATCCTGCTTTCAGAAACCGAGATAATCTTATCAATGAGCAAGAACGGATAGCGATGCGGGAGCATCTTTTCTATCTGGTTGATATTATACACCGGCTCCTTCGTAAGGTCAAATCTTGGTGTTTTCTCTCTCGCCTTTATGGCTTCGCGCACCATTTTTCCGAATGCGACATTAGACCTATGACCCGGTCTCGCTGCTAAGAAATGTCCTTGCAGCGGTCTTCCCACCAAAGCAAGGTCTCCAACAATATCTAGTAATTTATGCCTTGCTGGCTCATTCTCAAACTTGAGTTTAATGGTGTTCAAGACACCAATGCCTTCCACTTTAATCTCGTTAACCAAGTTCTCTCTGCCAATCTTTTTCAAGGTGTTTCTTATTTCCTCATCAGAATATTCACGCTCCATGAGGACGATGGCATTATCCAGGTCGCCTCCTTTTATCAATCCTTTCTCTGCGAGAAATCCCAATTCCTTCATGAACACGAATGTGCGGCAAGCTGAAATCTCCTCTTCGAAATCCTGCATTCTATACATGGAAGCATGCTGAGTACCAAGAACTGGAGAGTTGTAATCTACCATTACCGTTACCCTGAATTCTTCTCCAGGGGTAGCCACGGCCAACATCTCTGAATAGCCGTTCTCATCCTCATAATATAGGTTCTCGTCCAGCTTGAAATAGTTCCTATCTGCCTCTTGCTCCACCAGACCAGTGCTCTTAATCGCCTTCACGAATATGGCTGCACTCCCATCTAAAATGGGCACTTCAGGCCCGTTTAACTTGATTAACGCGTTGTCTACTCCCATTCCATAGAGGGCAGCTAAAATGTGCTCCGTGACGCTCACTCGGGCTTCTCCCTTGGCTATGGTGGTTCCACGCTCGGTGGAAATCACATTGTCGAGGTCAGCTAGAATTATAGGTTCCCCCTCTAGGTCTGTGCGCTGGAATCTATAGCCTGTATTGGCTTCGGAGGGTTCTACGGTCAGGTCAACGAGTGTGCCTGTGTGTAATCCGACCCCTTTGAAATTCATGGGGGCCTTTAGGGTTCTTTGTTTATCCGTCATGCGTGGTTGACTCGGTGTCTTTCTGTCTTCTCTCCAAGCTTATAATTCTGTCTCGGAGTTCTGGCAATTTTACGAAATTGACATAAGACCGCTTGAAGTCTCTGTTTAGAATGGCTGGAGAGCCCTGATATATGGCTCCTACTTCTTCAATGGAATGTCCTATCCCTGACTGAGCTGCAATCTTAACCTCATCAGCAATTTTGATATGGCCTATAATGCCGACTTGGCCGCCTATCATGCAGTTCTTGCCTATGTGAGTAGAGCCTGCAATCCCTGTTTGAGCTGCAATAACCGTGTTTTCACCTATAACCACATTATGCGCAATCTGAATCAAGTTATCGAGCTTCACACCTTCCTTGATTATTGTTGCGCCAATAGTCGCTCTATCTATACATGTATTTGCCCCAATTTCTACGAAATCTTCTATGATTACCTTTCCTATTTGAGGCACTTTATCATAGCTTGATCCTCTTGGTGCAAATCCAAATCCATCTCCTCCTATGACCACTCCTGAGTGAATGATGCACTCCTTGCCAATGACTGTGCTGTGGTAAATAGAACAGTTAGAATGAATAATGGTTCCCGCACCTATGCAGCAGTTGTCTTGAATAACAGCATTAGCATAAATCTTTACGCCTTCAGCTATCTTAACGCCTGGGCCAACGGTTGCGTTTGGTCCTATATATACCTTGTCACCTATAGTAGCGCTGGCGTCTACATAAGCCCTTTCAGACACTCCCACGTTATCATGCTTCGTGCTGTTGTAAGCTGCTAATAACACCGCCAAAGAAGCATAGGCATCGGCTACCTTGATTAAGGTAATTTTTGCTGGAAGGGCCTTTTCGGGTTTAAAGTCTGAATTAACCAAGACTACACTGGCCTGTGTGGTATAGATATATTCCTCGTACTTAGGATTCGCTAGGAAGGTAAGTGTGCCTGGTCGTCCCTCCTCTATCTTGGAGATGTCCGTCACCTTCACTTCTTTATCACCTACTAATTCTCCTTTCAGAAGATCCGCAATATCACCAGCTCTGAATTCCATGCGCCTAAATTATCAAGAAATCCACTCCCTCCGCAGCTTCCTACATGTGAGGTATATCATTCCTTAGGCTGGTCAAAATCCTACCTTTGAAGGAATATGGAGCTTTTACTTCGCCTATCGGAGGGAATGAAGCGCTGGACACTCCTACTACAACTCATTCTTTTCGCTCTCATTATCTTTGGCGGTATACTTTTCCTGATTTCCCTTCCATTAATTTCTGAAGCCCAAGGACCGTTCATTGGGCTCTTCGGAAGTACACTGTCGGTAGGTCTGGCGCTAAGTTCTACGCCTTTATTAGGCAATGCATTGGCAGCTATGATGATTCGTTTTGTGAATCCGTTTGACACAGGTGACATAATTCGTGTAGATGATTGCTTTGGAAGAGTGATAAGCCAAGGTGCTTTTCATACGGAAGTTCAGGCCGAAAACCATATGCTAATAATCACCCCTAATCTAATTTTAGCAACCAAAGAGATAGACTTCATGCGCTCTTATGCCATTATGGTCTCGGCACGTGTTTCCTTAGGATATGCTGTTTCCTCTGACCGTATTGAGCGAGTTTTAATCAGCGCAGCTGAGGATACTGAGCTCACTGACCTCTTCGTATTCATCACTTCATTAGGTGATTTTTCAGTCAGCTATAAGGTACGTGGACCTCTTTCTGATCCAGCAAAACTTTTAGCAAGAAAAGTAAGCTGCATAACTGTATGATCATGAGATTACATGCTGCTGATATCGAAATCGTCTCGCCTGCCTTCATAAATCAACGTCAAGTGAATGATAAAGTCTTCATGCCCAAGCGAGTTTCTAGCAACAAGAAAGGTACAGATCATGGAGATGAAATCAACTTCGCCAGTGTCGTTGTAGCCACTGAACTTGAAAAAGCCCAACAACGATTAGAACTTTTAACCAAGCGAATGGAGTCTCTTAAGTCCTCAAATAAGGACCTTGAAAAAACTGAGCCAAACGAACGTAGGAGTAACTTAGGGGCATTTAAAGCGCGCATCACCTTGCGCATGAAAGACGAAAAGAAAAAACTAGAAGCTTTATGAAACAACTGAGTCTAATTGTCCTATGTTTTGTCGCGTTACATGTTCATGCGCAGCTAAACTTGCGTTTCGAAGAGGGTGTCAGCCCTGATCACGCCACTTGTATTGCCGCATACGAAGCCTTGGTAAAAAAATATCAAAAGACCCAACTCAAAGAAATGGGCCCAAGTGACTCTGGCAGGCCTATCCATCTTTTCATTGCGGGCGATATGGCTGAACATAAGCCCACCATCCTCATTAATAACGGAATTCATGCTGGCGAGTCTTGTGGTGTTGATGCTTCACTTCTGCTGATAGAAGAGCTTCTTCGCGCTGACTCGCCTATTCTTGATAGGGTGAATATTGCAATCATTCCTATGTATAATATTGGCGGTGCACTCAATCGCTCTTGTTGCACCCGCGCTAATCAAAAAGGGCCTTTAGAACAAGGCTTCAGAGGAAACGCAAAAAACCTTGACTTGAACCGTGATTTCATGAAGGCGGATAGCCGTAATGCCTTGACTTTTCATAAGATCTTCGCATTCCTTGAGCCTGAATTTTTAGTGGATACACACACTTCTAATGGTGCTGATTACCAATATACTATGACGCTTATTCATAGTCAACTGGACATGATTGCTCCGCATTTGGCCAATACCTATCGCTATAGCCTCATTCCTGACCTCTATACAGCCATGGAAAGCTCCTACCCCATGGTTCCATATGTAGATTTAGTGGGTAAGACTCCTGAAGAAGGTATTATAGATTTTCCTGACTTTCCTCGCTATAGCACGGGATATGCTTCCTTGTATAACTGCTTCGGGTTCACTTCTGAAGCACATATGCTCAAGCCGTATCGAGATCGTGTGATGGCGACCTATCACTTCTTAAAAGCACTGGCTCAATGGACCTCTGATCATGACCGTGAAGTGGTGATGAACAAGCAGAAAGCCGACCGTGAATTAAGAAAGCAAGGCACGTTCTATATGAATCACGAATTGGACAGCGCTCAAGTAGATTCAGTCTTTTTCAAAGGCTTTAGGGCTGAATTCTTTACGAGTGATGTAACGGGATTAGAACGGTTACGCTATGACCAAAGCACTCCTTGGGAGGGCTATATTCCGCACTTTAAGAACTACAAAAACGTGGATCCCGTGATAGCTCCTAAAGCATATTACATCTCTCAAGCTTGGAGAGAAGTGATAGAACGCTTAGAGGCTAATGGCGTTAAAATGACTCCACTTAAGAACGACACCATCATGAAGCTAAGGGTGTATCGCATTGCGTCTTTAAACACAAGCAAGCAAGCTTTCGAAGGGCATTACCTCCATGATGGAGTTACTACTACTGAAGCTCTAGAAGAGGTTCGTTTTTATAAAGGTGATTTCATGATTCTTCTTGACCAGCGCACTAAGAACTACCTCATAGAAGCGCTTGAACCAAGGGCTGTGGACTCCTTTTTTGCATGGGGATTCTTCGATATTGTACTTCAGCAAAAGGAGTGGTTTTCTCCGTATGTATTCGAAGACATGGCACTGGATATGTTGAAGGCTGATTCAAAATTGAACAAGGAGTTCAGGGAGAAACAGAAAAGTGATAAGGATTTCGCAGCAAGCGAATGGGCGCAGCTTATTTACCTCTATCAACGTTCACCCTATTACGAGAAGGAACACATGAGATATCCTGTGTTCCGAAGCTTAGATTAAAGCACTTTTTGAGGGCTGTAAACCAGCATGCTCGCATGTGCAGCACGATCTTTCAATATGACCCCAAAACGTATTGTGTCTCCAACAACAGGTCCCGGTGGTGGTGGTGGATAAGCTATCTCCACGGATACTTCGCCTTCTAGAAATTTGTCTTGTCCAATCGGGGTCAAGGAAGGGGTCAATTGGAATTCATACTCAAAATCACTTTGATCAACCCACACGCCATTCTGCAATTGCTGATACTTCAGTATGACGTCTTTTTGTGCTCTTAATGAATCATTCGTTGGCCAACCTATGTCACCATCACCATCGGTAAAGTTAAAGACCACATCGGCCAGGTTTCCTGATTTAGTCACTATGCGCGCATCTGTAACGCCAGGAATGATGGGATATGAAGGGTCCTTACTACAGGTCGAAAAAAGAATTCCGACTGTGCACAACACAAACGATATTTTTACCCATTGACTCATGCCTTCAAAGATAGCGATCCATCTCCTTCATGTCCCATATGTTTGATACAGACCCTTTCCAGATAAAATCAGAACAGGAATTCAACGACCTCGCATTGAAGATATTTCATTTTCAAAAGAAGAACTGTGCACCGTATGCTCGTTTTCTTGAGGTGTTGAACAGGCCTGAGCCCAATGCCTATCAAGAGATTCCATGCCTTCCCATCTCTGCGTTCAAACAACATAAAGTCTATGCCTCTGACCAGGACCCTGCTTGTGTTTTTACAAGCAGCGGGACTACAGGAATGATTCCTTCGCGACATTTCGTAAAGGATGCTGCCCTTTATGAAAAGAGCTTTCTTACGCATTTCGAGCGGGTCTACGGGTCGGTACAAGAGCTTTGCGTCCTTGCTCTTCTTCCCTCATACTTAGAGCGTAAGGGATCGTCTCTTGTGCATATGGCCGAACGGCTTATTAGGCTGAGCGCTCATTCTTCTAGTGGTTTTTTCCTTCATGATTACGATGCCCTTAGAGCTAAATTGACTCAGCTTAAATCTTCTGGCCAACGGACTTTGCTCATCGGTGTGAGTTTTGCTCTGCTTGATTTCATAGAAGCTTCTCCCCTCTCCTTTCCTGAGCTTATCGTTATGGAAACGGGCGGAATGAAGGGCCGTAAAAAGGAGATGCTAAGGGAAGAATTGCATTCTATCTTAAAGAAGGGCTTTGCAGTGAGTTCGATTCACTCAGAATACGGCATGACTGAGTTGCTCTCTCAGGCTTATGCTCCATCTTTTGGTCGATTTCATTGCCCCGCATGGATGAAGATTTTAGTCCGTGACTTAAACGACCCTTTTGCGCTTCTTCCGGCAGAACATTCGGGCGGAATGAACGTCATAGACCTTGCCAACATGCATTCTTGCTCCTTTATTTCTACGGAAGACCTGGGTCGCCTGCATCATGATGGCTCCTTTGAAGTTTTAGGTCGTTTTGATCATAGCGATATGCGTGGCTGCAGTCTTATGGTCTGAGATTCGCTTGTTCTTGTCATCCTCTATGCGCTGTTGAAAAGAGCACAGAGGTCCTTTCGAGTATACTGAAGGCCCTCCTATCTTCGTTGCGTCATGAAAGAGAAGTTGAAAAGCCTATTCAAGAATAAATACATCGTGGTATGCCTGTGCTTTTTCATGTATATCCTCCTTTTAGAAGAAACAGATTTCTTCACCCTGATGGGCTATAAAATGAAGGTTATTGACTTGGAAGGACAAGCGGCCTATTATGATGCCCAGCTCATAGAAACTAAGGTTTCACTTACTGAACTCACCACTGATGACGAAGCCTTAGAGCGCTTCGCAAGAGAGCAGCACTATATGAAGCGGGAAAATGAAGATGTCTTCGTTTTCGTGGAGGAGTGATCCTCAGCGGCTATAGATTAAGAGCGCTCCTAAAAGCATAATCATTCCATCTAAAAGGCCATTGTAATACCAGTATGGTCTTGGCTTTTTTCCTGTCCAAAGCAGGGCAATACACAGTGCGTAGACCGAGCTAGTTAAAGCAGCCGTGTGTGTTTCAATGTGCCCCTCATATATACCAAGATGTTCAATGATTATTGCAAAAAACAGGAGGGCAATTGCAAAGATAATGCTACCGTTCACTCCCATCAGTTGAGGCAGGGTATGCATATCCTTTGAATCATGATCTAAGTCTCGTATATCAAAAGGTATGGTGATGGCTAAAATGAAGCAAAAGCGTTCAATCAAGAGGGATTGCTCAAAGGCTCCAATAGCTATTCCGCTCGCTTTCATGGGTAAGAGTAAGGTGATAAAAGTCCAGACTGTTGCGATTAAAAATATCTTGATTCCAGGGACCTCTCTTAAGGCCTTCTTCTCTCCTCCTGAAGGAATAAAAGGCAAAGCGTAAAGCATACTGATGATTACAACTGGCCAAAGGCTCCAAAGCAGATCCCATGACATCTTCATGCCTAAAATAAACGAAAGTAGAAGGCTGATTCCCGAGCCATACACAAGGGTCTTCCTGTGTCTTGCTACCCATGCCATCTGATCTGCGCGCATGGCATAGGCCCTAAGTTTCATAAGGCGTTGTGCGGTGTATACGCAGAAGCTAGCGAGACTGACCCATGCACACAGCCATAAGTCGGGTACCTGATGGATTATAAAGAAGGACCCTAGTGTCAATACCCCTGCAGCCAGAGCTATGAACACATTGGAGTAGAGCAGGATTCTCACTTGAGTTTTTGTTGTCTTCGCTTGTCCTGGAAAAAGCGAGTCAGCAGTGCTGCCGACTCTTCGGCCATGATGCCGTACTGTACTAAAGTGCGCGGGTGTAGTAGGTCTTCTTGGATCCTACTGAAGCCCCGTTTCTCATCTCTAGCTGCTATGACTATGCGGTCTAATTGGGCCCAATAAGATGCCCCCGCACACATTACACAAGGCTCAAGTGTAACAAAGAGTGTACAGCCTTTCAAGTATTTTCCTCCCAAATGATTTGCTGCTGCTGTGAAGGCTTGAATCTCTGCATGGGCCGTCACATCATTTAGGGTTTCAGTAAGGTTGTGCGCTCGAGCAATAATTCTATCCTTAGCTACGATTACCGCTCCCACGGGCACTTCATCCCTCTCGTATGCCTGCTCTGCCTCGTTAAAGGCCTGCTTCATGAAATATTCGTCAGTGTATCCTGTGAGCATTTATTCTCAATTTGTTTGGCCTAAATAGTCTCTTAATGGCCAAGGTACATAGCCTTTGTCTTAGATCACAATATTCACAATCCTCTTTGGAACCACTATCACTTTCTTGGGTGTATTTCCTTCTAAGTACTTCTTTGCCGACTCAGAAGAAAGAACCGCCTCCTCCACTTCTTTAGCCGTGAGGTCAGCTGATAGGGACATTTTGAAACGCATCTTGCCATTAAAAGAAACTGGATAATCAATATTGTCTTCCTTTATGAACTCAGCCTGATACCCAGGCCAAGCCGCATTGGTGATGCTTCCTTGCTTTCCCAGTATTTCCCATAATTCCTCCGCCAGGTGGGGCGCATAGGGCGAAAGAAGAACGCTGAATTGTTCCAATATCATTCTTGACCCACATTTCTGGTCCTGCAGTTCATTGACACAAATCATCAGTGCTGAAACAGGGGTGTTAAAGGAGAAACGTTCCATGTCCCCAGTCAGTTTCTTGATGGTCTTATGAAGAGTTCTTAGGTTGTCAGTGCTTGGCTTTTCTTCGTTCAAATTCTCGAACAAGCGTGTGACTTTACGCAAGAAATTATGAACTCCACTTATACCATTTGTATCCCATGGTTTGTGCTGTTCAATGGGCCCAAGGAACATCTCATAGCAGCGTAGGGTATCAGCTCCGTATGCATCACAAAGTTCGTCAGGGTTGATGACGTTGAACTTGGATTTAGACATCTTTTCTACTTCTGATCCACAGATATATATCATGCCTTCTAGCATGAATTTAGCGTCCTTAAATTCAGGCCTCCAGTTCTTGAAGGCCTCGATGTCTAGTTGGTCATTCATCACCATGCTTACATCAGCATGAAGCTCAGAGACCTCCTGGTTTTTGACAAGCCCTTTAGAAATGAACGTATTCGTATCTTTCAATCTATAGACGATGCTGGATCTTCCTTGAATCATCCCCTGATTAATCATCTTCTGAAAAGGCTCCTCAAAGCCAATGTATCCTAGGTCAAAAAGGATTTTTGTCCAAAATCTACTATAAAGCAAATGCCCCGTAGCATGCTCTGCTCCTCCCATGTACAGGTCCACCTGTCCCCAATAATCACTCTTGGCTCTGTTGCAAAATTCCTGCTCGTTCTTAGGGTCCATATAGCGCAAGAAATACCAACTACTTCCTGCCCAGCCTGGCATGGTGTTATAGTCCATGTGCTCGCCATGGAATACTTTCCAGTCTTCCTTTTTAGCTCTAGCTAGCGGTGGCTCGCCTTCCTCCGTAGGCAGATATCTATCTACTGGAGGTAGTTCGACTACCTGGTCTGGAACCAGTTTAGCTAGTCCTTTTTCATAGTACACCGGGAATGGTTCCCCCCAGAAACGCTGTCTGCTGAAAACGGCATCTCTCAGTCTGAAATTAACCTTTCCCCATCCTTTGCCATTACCTTGCAGTTGAGCTATCACAGCAGGTATTGCCTTGGTTGCATCCATGCCATTTAAGAAGGCTGAGTTGATCAACTTAGCGCTCTTATCGCTGCAGGCTTCTTTAGACACATTTACCCCTTCGAAAATGGGGATGATGTGCAATTTCGATCGGAAGTGATTGGCAAACGCATGGTCTCTGTCATCGCCTGCTGGTACAGCCATGACCGCTCCTGTTCCATATCCTGCTAGCACATAATCAGCGATCCAAACCGGGATTTTATCCCCTGTGAACGGGTGTATCACGAAGGCTCCTGTGAAGCATCCGCTAATGTCTTTGACATTCGCCTGACGATCACGTTCTGATTTCAAGGAAACGTCTTGGATATAGTCTGAGACCGCCTTTGCTTGCTCTTGAGTCGTGATTTGTGCCACCAAGTCATGCTCAGGTGCTAAAACCACGAAGCTCGCACCATAGATAGTGTCAGGACGCGTGGTAAAGACCTGAATAGTCGCTGATGCGTCTTCTAATTCAAATAAAACCATAGCGCCTTCACTTCTGCCAATCCAGTTGCGCTGTTGCTCCTTTATCGCCTCTGTCCAGTCTAGGTTATCTAAGCCGGTTAAAAGCCGATCTGCGTATGCAGTGATGCGCATCATCCACTGTTTCATACGCTTCTGAACTACAGGGTGTCCACCTCGCTCAGAGCGACCGTCCTTAATCTCATCATTGGCAAGCACAGTACCCAATTCAGGGCACCAGTTTACCATAGCATCGCTAAGGTATGTGAGCCTGAAAAAAGAAAGGATATGCTGTTTCTGATCCTCGTTCATCGACTTCCAATCGGTGTCGGTGAACTCCCCCGCGAAGAACTCCCCGAAAGGCAGGCCGAAGCCTTTTAGATCCAAGCCCTCATACCAGTTGCTTTCAATGGCCGCCTGTACCCCATAGGTTCCGTTTTCTTCAAATTTCTTGATTAAACTATCTACAGGCTCAGCCTTTCCGGTCTCCTTGTTATACCATGCCCCGAAGATTTGTTTGAAGATCCACTGCGTCCAACGGTAATACGATGGGTCGCTGGTGCGCACTTCCCTGTCCCAGTCAAAAGAGAATCCGATACGATCTAATTGCTCACGATAACGGGCGATATTTTGCTTGGTTGTGATGGCGGGATGTTGGCCCGTTTGGATGGCATATTGCTCTGCCGGTAGTCCAAAGGAATCATAGCCCATAGGGTGCAAGACATTGAAGCCTTTATGCCTTTTAAAACGGGCAAAAATGTCAGACGCGATATAGCCTAGAGGATGTCCAACGTGCAGTCCAGCGCCTGAAGGATAAGGGAACATGTCAAGGACATAGAACTTCTCTTTCTCCCCTTTTTCTTCGACTTTAAAGGTCTTCTCGCTCTTCCATTTGGCCTGCCATTTGGCCTCTATTTCCTTAAAATCGTATTGCATGCTTTGGTTTCCTGTTAAAGGCCGTGAAGTTAGGGCTTTGAGTGATCTCAGGGCTATGGAATCAGCTCAAGAGAGCATCGCGAATCGTTTGAAAACAGGCTTTGATCAATGGATTAGGCCTTGCCCCTAGGATTTAGCTAGTTTTGCAGCCTAGTTTTCGAGCCTGTTCAGTGGTCAAATCACTGATAACCAGATCCTTGAAAATGTTCCACGTGAAACATTGCCATGATCGAAGAATATGATGTCATAATAGTTGGAGGCGGACATGCCGGAAATGAAGCTGCAGCAGCAGCGGCAAACCTAGGGTCCCGTGTCCTAATGGTTACCATGAACATGTCGACCATAGGACAGATGTCCTGTAATCCCGCCATGGGCGGAGTTGCTAAAGGCCAAATCGTTCGTGAAATAGACGCATTGGGCGGATATTCGGGAATCGTTTCTGATCGTTCGGCCATTCAATTTCGCATGCTCAACCGGAGTAAGGGTCCTGCCATGTGGAGCCCTAGAACACAAAATGACCGTCTTCTATTTGCCACAGAATGGCGTCTAATGCTAGAAAGAACTCCGAATGTCGACTTCTGGCAAGACATGGTTTCTGGACTATTAGTTGAAAATAACAAGGTCTTAGGGGTGAAAACTCAGATGGGTATAGAAATCAAAGCTAAATCTGTTGTCCTTACTAACGGTACTTTCTTAAACGGTCTTATCCACCTCGGAGAAAAGAATTTTGGCGGAGGACGTGCCGCAGAACGAGCAGCTACAGGAATAACCGAACAGCTCATTCAGCTTGGTTTTGAATCAGGTCGAATGAAGACAGGAACTCCTCCTCGAGTTGATGGTAGATCTTTGAATTACTCAGTTATGGAAGAGCAGCTAGGAGATGAAAATCCTGGTAAATTCTCCTTTTTGCCTGAGGTCAAGGCGTTGAGTAAACAGCGCAGTTGTCATATCACTTATACATCTAATGATGTGCACGACATCCTTCGTACGGGATTTGATCGCTCACCCATGTTTAACGGTTCTATCCAAAGCACAGGGCCGCGCTATTGTCCTTCTATTGAGGATAAAATAAATCGTTTTGCTGAGCGTGATCGTCATCAAATTTTCGTTGAGCCTGAGGGTTGGGATACAATAGAAGTGTATGTCAATGGCTTCTCTACAAGCTTGCCAGAGGAGATTCAATTAGCTGCAATGCGCCAGATTGCTGGATTCGAAAAAGTCAAGATGTTCCGTCCTGGGTACGCTATTGAATATGATTACTTCCCTCCCACTCAGCTTAAGGCGAATCTTGAGACTAAGCTTATTGAAGGGCTTTTCTTTGCGGGCCAGATCAATGGTACTACTGGATATGAAGAAGCTGCTTGCCAAGGTCTAATGGCCGGAATCAATGCCCATCAAAAGATAAACGAGAACGACTCTTTCATCCTAGAAAGGAATGAGGCCTATATAGGCGTGCTTATTGATGATCTTATTACCAAGGGAACCGAAGAGCCCTACCGCATGTTCACCTCTAGGGCTGAATATCGCATCCTACTTCGACAGGATAATGCCGACCTCAGGCTTACTGAAAAAGGGTATCGTTTAGGTCTAGCAGCTAAGGTGCGGATGGACAGATTGGATGAGAAAATCGAGAACATAGAATCCGTTGCAGAGTATCTCAGGACTGAGAGTATTGTTCCTGAAGAGGTTAATCCATATCTCGCTGAATTAGACTCTGCGCCTATTAACCAGAAGGTTAAAATGAACAGTATTCTATCTCGTCCAAGGGTAGCGCTTAGCACTTGGGTCGCAAAGGACGCAAGCAGAAAAAAGGCTCTGGAAGGCCTCTATAAAGGAGACACTGAAGCCCTAGACCAAGCCGAAATCCAGGTCAAATATGAAGGCTATATTGCCAAGGAACATAACCTTGCTGAACGTATGCTTTCACTGGATCAAGTTGCCCTGCCTGAGATGAACTTCAAAGAAATAAAGTCTTTGTCGACTGAAGCCAGAGAGAAATTGCACAAAATTAAACCACGGAACCTAGGCCAGGCATCTCGCATTAGTGGGGTCTCGCCCAGCGATATTTCCATCCTCATGGTACACATCGGAAGATGATGTTCCACGTGGAACAATTAGCCCCTATGATCTGTCCCTCGTGTCAAAATAAGAGCTTTAAGCCCCTCATGGATGTGGGGGATCACTTCCTTAGTAAAGAGCGCTTCAAGCTTCTCCAGTGCGGTCTTTGTTCACTTCTTCGAACCGACCCTATGCCCTCAGAAACAGAGATAGGCGCCTACTACAAAAGCGATCAATATCTTTCTCATGGCGCTGAGAGAAAAGGTCTATTCGCCTCTCTATATCGTCTGGCCAAAAACCATAATCTTAGTTGGAAAACAAATCTGATTTCTCGATTACATAACGATGCTCGTTATCTAGATTACGGCTGTGGTACAGCAGATCTTATTTCTCACTGTCAATCCCGGGGAATGAATGTTCGAGGAGCGGAGCCAAACTCAGAAGCCATATCTCATGCTCCTTCAGATGTGCGTGCCGCTATTGTTTCTCCAAAGGAAGAGCTTGAGTCCATAAGAACATACGATGTCATTTCACTCTGGCACGTACTTGAACACATTCACGAGCCTCGTGAGGTGCTGCTTAAGTTAAAAGAGAAAATCAATTCTTCAGGACACCTTGTCATAGCTATTCCCAATTATGCTTCATTTGATGCCAAGCATTATGGCGCACATTGGGCGGCATGGGATGTTCCTCGCCATCTTTGGCATTATACTCCAGACCAGATCATTCCTTTTTTAGAATCCTTAGGTTTTAATCATATTGATACCAAGGCAATGTGGTTTGACGCCTTTTATGTTTCTTTGCTTAGTGAACGGTATAAGGGCCGTCCTGCGTTCTTGGGAATCTTCTGGGCGTCTATTTCTAATCTCAGGGCTCTCTTTAACAAGAAAAGGACCTGTTCTTCTCAGACATACATCTTCCGTTTAAAATAAGGTTGTTTTCCTTCGGTTTAAGCCTCTTTTAGTTGTTTATGGGCTCGGTATATATGTTGTCCTGTGATAGTCGATTCTACCTCTCCCTCTCATTTACTTGATTATCAGGTATTTAGCTATTTAAGCTAAGATTTCATTATAACCCATTGAACTCTGACTTGCCCTCGACTCTTCATTGTCTGAAACCGCTCATTCCTTCATTCGATCCCATACCTTTGCGCCCTCATAATAAATCTACCTATGGCTAAGATCGATATCAAAAAAACCCTCAAGGCACTTAAGCTAAACAAGATAAATCCTGGTGTCTCTACCGGACAAAAGAATTTCGGCTCTGGTGCTGACATTATTTCATACAGCCCTGTTGATGGTTCTGCTATCGCATCTGTTAGCACCGCTACTCTAGCTGACTTCAATAAGGTCCTGAAAACAGCCGAAGCCGCTTTCCAAACATGGAGAACAATGCCTGCGCCTAAGCGTGGCGAAATTGTGCGACAGTACGGTGACAAGCTTAGAAAATACAAGCAGTCACTGGGTGAATTGGTGACCTATGAAATGGGGAAGTCATTACAAGAAGGTCTTGGCGAGGTGCAGGAAATGATTGACATATGTGATTTCGCAGTTGGCCTGTCTCGTCAACTTTATGGCCTCACTATGCATTCTGAGCGTCCTGAGCATCGTATGTATGAGCAATATCATCCCCTTGGAATTGTAGGAATTATTTCTGCTTTCAATTTCCCTGTTGCTGTGTGGAATTGGAATACAGCTCTTGCCTGGGTTTCTGGTGATGTGTGTATCTGGAAGCCATCCGAAAAGACTCCACTTTGTTCTATTGCTTGTCAAAATATCTGGGCTGAAGTAGCCAAAGAAAACAAGCTTCCTGAGGGAATTTCTTGCGTCATCAATGGAGACTTCAAAGTAGGGGAGATGATGACTACGAATAAAAAGATTCCATTGATCAGCGCTACAGGTTCTACCCGTATGGGTAAGATTGTAGGAGCTGCTGTCGCTGAGCGTCTAGGTAGATCATTACTTGAGCTGGGTGGAAACAATGCCATCATCGTCACTCCTGAAGCAGATATAGACATGACCATTATTGGTGCTGTATTTGGTGCTGTTGGGACGTGTGGACAACGCTGTACTTCCACGCGTAGATTGATTGTCCATGAAAGCTTGGTCGATTCATTAAGTAAGAAATTAAAGAAGGCCTATGGCCAACTGAAAGTGGGTAATCCCTTGGATGAAAAAAACCATGTAGGACCGCTTATTGACGCTCAATCAGTAGACACCTATGAAAAGGCCTTGAAGGCCGTAGAAGTCCAAGGTGGAAGGTTCATTGTCAAGGGGGGTACAATTGAAGGCTGTTATGTGAAACCCGCTATTGCTTTAGTCCAAAACGATATGGACATCGTACAGCACGAGACCTTTGCGCCTATACTTTATATCATCCCTTACAAGAAGCTTGATGAGGCAATCGCAATTCAGAATAATGTCCCACAAGGCCTATCATCAGCGATAATGACTACTAACATGCGTGAGGCCGAGCGCTTCCTTTCGGCAGCTGGATCTGACTGTGGAATAGCTAATGTGAACATCGGAACCTCTGGAGCTGAGATAGGTGGAGCCTTTGGAGGAGAGAAAGAAACTGGTGGTGGCCGTGAGTCTGGATCTGACGCTTGGAAGGTCTATATGAGGCGTCAAACGAACACTATAAATTACAGTAATACGCTTCCTTTGGCTCAGGGGATTAAGTTCGACCTTTGATCTGAATCCTATATTGTTCCTCTAATGAACCGTATTTTATTTCTTTTCACCTTAGCAACCGGGCTTTTGATTTCCTGTGCTAGTAATACTTCTGATACTTCATCGTCCCCTGAATTCAATTTGACTGAAGGGGATTGGCATATGAACCTACGTATTCAAGAGGGCGTAGTTCTCCCAGTCAACTTACGCGTAAGTAAAGAGGGGGGGGGAGTTATTTCATTTATCAATGGAACAGAGGTTTTAGAGGCTCACGTTGAAATGCTGAGCGCTGATAGCATGCGCATTTCTATGCCTTATTTTGAATCAGAGTTCCTCGCTGTAAGCAGTAATGATGGAACACGACTTGAAGGAAGTTGGTACAACCTCAGCAAAGGGCCTGATTACTTTATTCCTTTTACAGCAAAATATGGTGCTTCTTCTCGTTTCTGTGACTCTGGTTCTTTGGGGTTGTCATTAGGAATACGCTACGAGGTTCATTTCAGCCCTGACTCTATGAATCATCATTATCCTGCTTTAGGTCTATTTGATAAAAACTCATCGGACAACAGCATTACAGGGACTTTCGCAACAGAGACAGGTGACTATAGATTCCTCCAAGGAAATCTATGTGCTGACACTATAAAGCTTTCCTGCTTTGATGGTTCTCATGCTTTTCTATTCCATGCAATAGTCCGTGGTGATAGCTTAGTAGATGGGAGCTTCTATTCTGGAAAACATTGGCAAGAGCCCTGGGTGGCTATAGCCTCTAGTGATTTCAATCTTCGTGATCCTTATACATTAACGCATGTTGTAGACTCCTCTGCTGTGGGTTCTACACGGTTCATTATGGAAGACGGAAAAACAACCACTTTAGCAGAGCTTAAGAAGGAAAATGAAGTGGTTATTCTCCAGATTATGGGTTCTTGGTGTCCTAATTGTCTGGATGAATCAGAATACTTCAAGCGGCTGCATGGTACTTATTCTGCACGCGGTCTGCGTATTCTTCCGTTGTGTTTCGAGGCGTCTGAAGATCCTGAGACTGCATACAGGGCTATTCATAAACTTGAGGAGGGATTGGAGCTTCCTTATCCTATGTATTATGGAGGAAAACGCAGTAAGTCTAGTGCGGCCGAAGCGCTTCCTGCCTTAGACCACATCATGTCTTATCCTACCAGTATTTTTATTGACAAGAAAGGTAAGGTTCGCTCAGTTCACACCGGGTTTTACGGCCCTAGCACAGGTGTCTATTTTGACCAATACACGAGCATGACCGATGGACTAATAAAAGAGCTGCTTAGCGAAAACTAATCTGTTTCATTAGAGCGAATTCGCTCTTCTCTGTTTGCTAACTCCCAGGCCGTATAGAAAATCAAACGGGTTATTTTTTCCAGCTTTGGAAACATAATTTTATCTACTGTATCTCCCGGTTTGTGATAGTCTTCATGCACCCCAGAGAAGTAGAAGACAGAGGGTACTCCATTCTTAGCGAAATTGTAATGGTCTGATCTGTAGTAAAACCTATTCGGGTCATCCTCAGCATTGAAGGTGTAATCCAATTCAAGATTACTATAGGTCTTGTTCATCTTTTCACCTATGTCGTGCAGGTCTTGGCTTATGCGATCAGCGCCAATGAGGTATACGTAATTGTCGTTGTCCTTGTGCTGCTCATCCACGCGGCCTATCATGTCTATATTTAGGTCTGCCACAGTGTTTGAGAGTGGGAAAATTGGGTTTTCTGAATAATACTGTGACCCCAACAGTCCTTTTTCTTCAGCAGAAACATTCAATATCAGAACACTTCTCTTTGGACCATGGCCTTCTGCTTTAGCCATGGCAAATGCTTGTGCTATCTCCATGGTGGCTACTGTTCCGGATCCATCATCATCAGCTCCGTTATAGACCTCTTCTCCATCTACTCCTATATGGTCATAATGAGCAGTAATAATTACCAGCTCTTCCTTCTTGTCACCGCCTTCTATATACCCCATTACATTGGAAGAAATAAGGATTTTTTCTTTTCTGCTGAATTGAATGTTAGCAGTAGTTTCATTCAGTGATACCACCTTACGATGTGTTGGTCCTTTACTCGCTTTTCTCCACTGTTTCTCACCCATAATAGCCTTACCCATGGCCTCAGAAGCATGTAAAACAGGTATTCCTGATATACTTGTTTCCGCTTGTTTTACCAGGCTCATGGTTTTATGCGAGAAATAACTAGCTACTCGCTTTACTCTTGCATCATAGTCGTTATACATTATAATTACGGCCAGCGCTCCGTTTTCTTCAAGTTGCTTCCACTTCTTCTCCCCATCTGTAGACCAGTCACTCACTTCAGTGGTGCCTGAACAGATATAAACACCTCCTTTACTTTTAGGTTCTCCATCTCTAATCATGACAATTTTTCCCTCTACTTGGTCTAGGTCAATGTCCTTGAAGTTCCAGTTAGTAATTCCAAACCCACCATAATATATGGAGGCTTCTATCTTCCCATCGATCGTTGCTGGATAGTAAAAAAAGTCCTTTAAGAATTGATATTCTCTTCCTTGAGAACTCACATATACCAGAGTCGGGTCGTTCAAATAGAGTTCAAATTCTTGGGTATACCGCCCCTCAACTGCCGGTAGCCCATTCTTTCTATAAAAATCAACTAGGTATTGTTCGCATTTCTTCTGTCCTACATACCCACTCTCCCTTCCTTCATAGTCATCACCAGAAATTACATGTAAGTGTTCACTTAGGTCCGTTGCTAGAATGCTGTTTGCATAATGCATAGCTATGCTGTCTTGCTGTCCCTGGCTGAGGGAATAACTGAATATCAGACAGATAATCAGGATGGAAATCTTCATGTAGTCTTATTTATTTTATTTACTCTTTCTGCGTGTCTTCCACCATCAAATGTGGCGTCTAAAAATGCATTTAGGATTTCCTTCGCTTCTTTCACTGTTATATAACGTGCCGGCAGAGAGAGTACGTTAGCGTCATTATGCGCTCTAGCCAGGGTAGCTAATTCTGCATTCCATGCTATTGCTGAGCGTACTCCTTTGTGTTTGTTTGCCGCCATACTTACACCGTTCGCTGAGCCACATAACAGCACTCCAAATTCTGCCTCGTTATTGATAATACCTTCAGCTAAACGGTGGGCATAATCAGGGTAATCTGCTCTATCTGTAGAGTGGGTTCCTTCGTCTTTTACCTCGTAACCGAGTTCTTTCAAATACGCCTTAAGGATCTCCTTTAATTCGAAACCAGCGTGATCCGATCCTATTAATATGCTCTTCTTATTCACAATTACCTTTACTTTTCTTAACCACTCTAAAGAGTGATTAATTTAAACGCCTGATATTCAAGTGTTTATTAATGTAGTTTATTAAACATGTATATGTTCGATCCGCGACTAGATTGTGAATAGAGAATGATAACTCTATGCCCTGTTGTTCATAGCTCATTCTGTATGCATTTTTTTCTTCTAATATAGGCCAATGATAACCAATAACTTCCTTCATAGATATGCACGAGTAAGTGCATGGAAAAACAGCTATTCTAGCTAAGAGGTTATGAATACTTCATTTATTCACATCTTTGTTGATAATCGCAAGACCTGAGTGATCACTATCATTTTTGGAGATTAAAGTTGGTTCAAAACTTGTTACTAACTGAAGTAAGTCGCTAATAACTAAAAATGTGTCAGGAGATGTTAACCGATCTAACGCCTATACTATAACAACAAATCTATTTCAATATATCTTTAATACTTACTATGTATTATACTGTTTATCCTATTCCTCTACTTCTGATTTGCTTGATCACTTTTGCAGAAGTAAAATCACAAGACAGCCTTGAAATCAAAACATTCAAATATGCCGATGGCACAATCTCCAGCGAGGGTCTTTTCAGCGATGGCCTACCAGAGGGATATTGGAAAACGTATTACCCAACAAGCCAGCTAAAGAGCGAAGGAAACAGAAAGAATCATGCCTTGGATGGCATGTGGATATTTTATGAGGATAATGGGGATATACAGGAGAAGATAAGCTATGTTTCTGGCAAGAAGAATGGAGTTGTGGAGAGTTATGTGGATGGAAAATTATTCTCAGCCTGTGATTATGCGAATGATGTAAAAAAAGGCACTTGCTATTATTACACTCAAGGCTATATAGAGAAGGAAATTCCTTTTATCGCTGATAAAGAAGATGGAAGAGGCTACGCCTTTGATAAAAAAGGAATTTTAGTGGCCTATCTCTTTTACAAGGATGGTTTTCTGCGAAGATCTGAGCGTATGAACGCCACAGATAAACTAGGAAGGAAACAAGGCATGTGGAGAACCTTTTTCGAGGATAAATCAGTCAAGACAGAAGGAAATTATTTAGATGATCAGAGAAATGGATTATTCAAGGAATATAACACGCAAGGGGATATTATTCTTTTAGAAAAGTATGAGAATGATATACTTATCACTGATGCTGCAGAAACCACAGTGGTAGATATACGAAATGATTATTTCAGCAATGGTAGAGTAAGTGGTTCAGGAGCATATAAAAAAGGGAATAAACATGGTGTTCACCGTAGATATGATGAGCAAGGAAATGTAATAGATGCAGTGCTATATGATGAAGGAAAGGAAGTAGGAAGAGGAATAATAGGAGTATCAGGAAAAATAGAAGGACCCTGGAAACTGTATTATCCTAATGGAAATATAAAAGAGGAAGGGGAATATAAGGAGGGCCAAAGAGATGGAAATTGGCAGTTTTATGACCAGAGCGGAAAGCTTATACAGAAAGGAAACTTTAGAAAAGGAAAGCCAGATGGACTCTGGAGATGGTTCCATGATTACGGAACCATACGCAGAGAAGAAAGCTACACACGAGGGAGAGAAGATGGAGAAAGTGTAGAGTATGATAAGGAGGGAAAAATAATATCGCAAGGATCATTTACCGATGGATTGAAAGATGGAGCATGGCAATACCATATTGGGGATCATACTGTAAAAGGGAGTTATCTGCAGGGAGAAAAAGATGGAAAATGGATAGGAGTCTATGATAACGGAAAGACCCAGTTTAGAGGAAGTTTTATTCAAGGATTTGCTATAGGAAAGCATAAATTTTATTATTCAAGCGGACAACTAAAACAAGATGGAAAGTACAGCTCCGGACGTAAGGATGGAGAATGGAAAATGATAGATGAGGATGGAGAATTAATCCTACGCATAGCTTATGAGCAAGGTATAGAACGAAGGCTAGAAGGGGTGCGAATAGTACCGACCTTTGAAGAATTAGGAATAGACTAAAACCTAAGTATGCGAACAAAATAAACAGAGATAGAAATTCCTTATTGGTCTTTGTATCACGGATAGGATTTAACACTAGAAGTAAGTCAATTAGCCCTAGAAAATTCATATGATATTCTAGCTCTTTGTAATTCTGAACCCCCAACATTAGAATCATTGCGACTGACAGGAATTTATATCAGACCTGGTCATCCACCTATACTGTTCATTAAGAAATATGTGAACAACCGTATTCAGTTGATAGAATAAAAATATACGGATGAGATAGATGTGAATCTAATAGAAGAACATAGAGTAAGAAACAGAAAGATAGGAGCTGAGTTAACACAGCGTGAGTCTCACTGCTATATTCGATAGTACCGCATTATTCACTTGGACAAAGACCACTGAGAGGCCCAGTACATCATTAAACCCGCTTTTCAGGATGGCAAGAGGGGAATACCCAACGTGGCGGTCAATGAAAAAAAGAGTCGCATGAGTTATAAATCAAGGATAATGGAATTGGAATTGGAGAGGGAAAAGGCATGTGATTAGATGACATAGAATCGATAGGACGGCAATTAGTTTTCATATTAATGGAACAATTGGATAGCGAAGTGGAATACAGCAGCCATCAAGGGATGAAATATTTGATTACATTCGATAGACTGAAAAGCAGGAAATTATGGCAGGAACCAACGTACTCGTAGTAGAGGATGAGAAGATTGTGAGTAAAGACATACAGCTTAGTCTTAAGAAGCTCGGGTATAATGTTGTAGGAACGGCTGATACCGGTGAAATGGCCATCCAAGAAGCACTGGAAAAGAGGCCAGACATTGTACTCATGGATATCATGCTTAAGGGCACGATGAACGGCATAGATGCAGCTATTCAGATTAGGGAAAAGCTGAACATCCCTGTTATTTACCTCACGGCATATACTGACGGAAGTACACTAGAGCGCGCTAAGAAAACCGAGCCGCACGGATATATCATTAAACCCTTCAAGGAAGTAGACATTCACACCACCATCGAGATGGCTATTTACAAGCACTCTAAGGAGCTTGAGGTGATTAAGGAGAGGGACATGCTCTATAGCTTGGTGGAGGGTAATAAAGAGGAGCAGGGTCACATCTTTGTGAAAAGTAATTCACGCCTAGTAAAACTGAAAGTCTCCGACATCTATTTTGTAGAAGCCCTGAAGGATTATGTTGTGATTAATACCTTAGAAAAAAGGTACACCATTCATAGCACTATGAAGGACATAGAAGCGAAACTACGTGCTGATAAATTTATGCGGATTCACCGCTCGTATATCATAAACGTAGATCGTATAGCCGCTATAGAGCAGCCCAATGTGATTCTAGAAAATGACAAGAAAGTCATCCCTATCGGAGGCTCGTATAAAGACGAACTCAGCGAAAGGATTAACCTCATGTGACTTACGCCTTAGACTAAGACGAAGTCAATCTGTCTTTGTAAAGCATCAGCGCGCATAACCTTTACGGTGACCGTATCGCCTAATCTATATGTTTCTTTATGCCTGGAACCTACTATGGTGTTATCCTTAGTGATATAGGAATATTGATCATCATCCATGCTTTTAAGCGTGACCATGCCCTCGCAATAATTATCATCTAGCACGATAAAGATTCCAAACGAAGTAAGACCTGAAATTTTCCCTTGGAAACGCTTGCCAATGTGAGTACTAAGGTATAAAGCCTGCATGTATTTACTAGAGGCTCGCTCTGCCTCCACAGCTTTTCTTTCCATCAAGGAAGAATGCTTGGCTAGCACAGAAATACGCTCACGCGGCATTCCCTTGGTTCCTTTTAGAAAATGCCACATTTGACGATGAGCAATAACATCGGGATAACGTCTTATAGGGGAAGTGAAGTGTGAGTAATCTTCGAATGCGAGACCATAGTGGCCTATGTTGTCAGCACCATATTCAGCCTTTGCCATAGAGCGAATCACCATCTGTTGCACAAGATTGGATTCGGGAAGTGACTCCGCATCAGTCATGACTTGCTTGATTTGCTTTCGCGCATCTCTATCCTGTGGGTCAAAACGCAGCCCCAGGCCATTGACAAAGCCCTTCAGGGATACCAGGCGCTCAATATCTGGTAAATCATGGTTACGATAAATGAAAGGAGGTAGAGGTTTATAAGTCTTCACATGTTCCGCCACTTTCTGGTTTGCTGCGAGCATGAACTCCTCTACTAGTTGATTCGAGTCTTTCATAACCTTCTTGGTCACCTCTGCAGGAAAGCCCTTCTCATCATATTTAAAGCGCACTTCTTCGCTATTGAAATCGAAAGAACCCTCTTTCATTCTGCGTCTTCGGAGATTCTTTGCAATGGAATTCAACTGAAGAACCTCCTTTACTAAATCACCTTCACCAGTCTCTATGCGCTTTTGAGCCTCTTCATAAGAGAACCTACGGTCACTGTGAATTATCGTTCTTCCTATCCAGTATTCTTTAATGTCACCCTGTTCATCCATTTGGAAAATAACGGAGAAGCATAGTTTATCTTCATTTGGCCTCAAAGAACAAAGTACATTACTCAATATCTCAGGAAGCATAGGAACTACTCGGTCAGCGAGATAGACCGAAGTAGCACGAGTAATAGCCTCTTGATCTAATACGGAGCCTTCTTCCACATAATGACTCACATCAGCGATATGCACTCCTATTTCCCATATGGAGTTTTCTAGCTTACGAATAGAGATGGCATCATCGAAGTCTTTAGCATCTTCAGGGTCTATAGTGAAGGTGCATACATCACGCATGTCCTTTCGACCCGCCATATCTTCATCACTTAGAACTAGGGGAATACGATCTGCAGCCGCCTGAACCTCTTGTGGGAACTCATTGGGTAAGCCAAACTCAATTAGGATGGACTGCATCTCAGTATCAGGAAGCCCCGGCTTCCCTATAACTTGTATGACCTCCCCGAAAGGAGAGGCTGCTGTAGCAGGCCAGTCCGTGATTTTAGCCGCGACCTTATCTCCATTCTGTGCACCCTTAAGCGAGTTCTTTGGAATGAAGAGATCCACGTGCATAAATGGATCATCAGGATGGAGAAATGCGAATTTCTCGGAGATATCGATTACACCAGCGTAGAAGCGTTCTTCTCTATGTACAATACGCGTCACATGGGCTTTTTCTACCCTTCCTTTTTTTTCTATTTCTACCTCTACCACATCGCCATTCAAGAAATTAATGGAGTTTTTAGTGCTAATTGGAATATCATCGGCTAAGGATTCGCTACAAAAGAACCCCCTTCCTCTGCGGCTCATATCCACCTTACCTTCCAAAACCTTAGTTGCTTTATCGGCTAAGCGAAATTGACCACGCTCAACTTTGACTAGCTGCTTGCTAGAGCCGAGCTCTTCCAAACATTCAGAAATCAACACCAAGACGTCACTATCCTTCTCTCCCAAGCGCGAAGCGACTTGTTTATAATTCATGACTTTATTCCTATCCTGAATGAATACACCCAGAACTTTATGTAGGAGTATCTTCTTCAGGCGCTTACGTGCGTTTGCTTTCATTTATTAAGGGGAGATAAAGGCGCCTAGAAGACGCTTTTCCAAATCATTTATGGATTGGGACAAGGAAACAATATTTTTGTTTAAAATATCCAGCTATGTTATCAAAGAAAGTACAAGACAGTCTTAATAAACAGATAGAAGTAGAAGCATATTCTTCACAAGTCTATCTAGCCATGGCTTCTTGGGCCGAAACCAAAGGGCTTAATGGCGTGGCGAGCTTCTTATTTACCCATTCTAATGAAGAGCGTCAGCACATGTTGAAACTTGTTCGATATGTGAACACTCGCGGAGGCACCTCAGACGTTCCGGCCTTGAAAAAACCACCAAAAACGTATAAATCGGTCAGAGATGTATTTCAGCAGATTCTTGATCACGAGCGCAAAGTGAGCCAAGACATTAATAATGTGGTAGACCTCACACTAAAAGAGAAGGATTACATCACACATAACTTTATGCAGTGGTATGTTGCCGAGCAGATAGAAGAAGAATCGCTTGCTCAGACCATGATCGATAAGCTCAACCTTATTAGCGAAGACGCAGGAGGATTATACCTTTTCGATAGGGACTTAGAAGCAGGCCACGGAAAATAACTTTCTGTATTTATTAGACGAAGCGTAACAATTCGTTGTCAAAACTCGTAAGTTGATAAGAATCTAGGCCCTAATCTTGAGAAGGGCTGTTGAAGATACCTTTGGTTGTCAGCGATTGCTGTAACATCAACTTACGTGAAAAGACTGATAATACTCCTTCTTGTCCCTCTATTCTTTCTCTCAGCAGCGGACACTCCGCAGCTGGATGAGAAGAACACGAATGCAATCATTAAGTCGAGCTATGTATATAATTTTTGCAAGCTCATTAGCTGGCCTCAATCGAAGAATAACGGCAATTTCATTATAGGCGTCTTAGGAGACCCAGGCCTTTACAAGCAGCTTATTTCAAAATATTCGAACAAGCTTATAGGTAATCAGCCTATTGAGATTATTCAACTCCTGGGCACTGAGCAGATGCCGAACCTTCATGTACTCTTCGTTTCTCGAAGCAGGGTAACTAATATGCCCGCGATCTCTAATAAGACGCAAAAGGCTCATACCTTGGTAATAGCAGAACATCCTGACGGGATAAAGAACGGAGCAACATTAAATTTCGTAGTAATAGATAATCAACTCAAGTTCGAAGTCGGGGAGACAAATGCCTCCGATTATGGCCTTACCATAGGCATAACGCTGAAGAGCTTGGCATATAAAGTAGTGAAATGAAAATCCGGTCCATCATAACCCTTTTGTGTATTGTACTTATTGCATCGGCAAGCGGTCAGGGCAACGTACTTCCCTTGACAGGAAAAGCGGCAAGATTGTATGAGCAGAAGAATTATACGGAAGCCAAAACAGTTATAGAACAAAGTATAAGTGGCGAGGGAAAGGAGGACTCCTACTCTTGGCATGTGCGAGGACACATCTATAAGGAAATCTACAAAGGTCAAGACTTGGCCGTCAAGAAAACAGCTAAAGAAAGAGAAGTTGCGGTGGAGAGCTTTGAGCGGTGCTTGAAGCTGGACGCGGAGAAGAAGTTCTTGGAATGGAACAAGACCTCTTTGAGGTTTCTTGGGTCAACGTACTGGAATGATGCTGTATCCTTAATGGAGATAAGAGATAGAAAGGATCTTCCTATGGCTGAAGACTTCTTTCATAAGTATCTGCGAATCATGGAATCAATAGAGATTCAGTCGGACCTGAACCAACGAAAACGCGATTTCTACAAGGCCTATGCCACCTCTAATAGAAAGATTATAGAAGACCTTAGGAACACCATGGCAGATCCTACAGCTTATTCAGTGGAACTTGAGCGCGTTATGGACAGCCATAAAAAAGCTTTGGCTATTGACAATAACGACTATGGGTCTAATTATAACTATGCAATAAACCTCTATAATGAGGCCGCGTATCGTATTGAGAACATTCCCGCAGAAGCTGACCTCACACACATTATACTTGAACAAGAGGGGTGTATCGCGATCTTCGAAGAAGCCCTGCCTATCGCTCAGAAAGCTGAGAACTTAAAGCCGGGAAGAATAGAAATTCTTAAAGCCTTGAGGGCCATATATCTTGGACTAAACAATTATGAGGCCTTTGATAAATACAATGACCTTATACGAGAGAAACAAGGAGAACAGATTATTCAGAAAAGATCTCAGGACGCCCTGAATAAGGAGATCTTTAAGAACAGACTTAATGTCGATTGATCTATTTCTCAAGTTTTGAGATAGAAAAAAAGGGGGGAGGGGACAATGGACGCTCATAGAAATGCATTGACGTGAATACATCGATAGGGAAAAGAATTTGGTTCGGATTTGGTATACTGATCCTTCTTACCCTCATTGTGTTATTTCTCACGAATAAATCAGCGAACCTGAGTAAGCGGATATACAATGATATCAGCGAGACCTACAACCCTTCAGTAAAGAAATTAAACGAACTCTCCTTTAAGCTCGAGCAGAGCAAAATCCTCATTAACTACTCGGCTTATGTAGAGTCCAAAAGTGATCAACAGGAGAAACAGCTGTTCCGAAAAATCATCGGAATAGAGATTCCTCGTATCAAGTCAGAACTAGACACCTTAGCTACAAACTGGGAAAAACAGGATGTAGACCAAAAGCTTGTCATATATAATCAGATAGATGAGCTTTTCAAGGAATATGAACAGATTCAAGGCATGCTACCCGACTTTGCCAGCTATCAGGAAATGGGCGGGATGCAGTGGTTTCTCGCCAGAGACCTCACTGAAGATGGCGGCCCTATATATACACGAGTCCTAGAATTAACTCACGACCTTGATAGACTCATTGAAAGTCAACGAAGAAAAGAACAGCTGGCCCTTTCAGAGATGGTGGGCGCTTTCGCTACGTTAAAATTCTATTCTACGTATATCGGTGGGTTCCTCATCATTGCTGGTTTGATCATTGGCCTCTTGACCGCCAAATCTATAGTAACACCAGTGCAGCGTCTTAAGGAGAAGCTTTTTATGATGAGCAGGGGGGTCTTGCCAGGCGTGGAAACCCGCATTGCCTCTGATGAGATCGGACAGATGACCGTGGCGTTGAATAACCTCATCCAAGGTCAAGAACGAATCAAACTCTTCGTTAATTCAATAGGTTCTGGAGACTTCAACGTTAATTACGACCCCTTAAGTGCTGATGATGAGCTGGCACCTGACTTTATTAAAACGAGAGACGCGCTGGCTGAGAATGAGAGGATCACAGAAATGAAGATCACTCAACGAACTAAGGAGCTCGAAGAGAAAAACAGGCAGATTAACGAGCAAAGTAAGCGGGTTATCACGCTCTATAAAGATTTAAGAGACAGTATAGAATACGCAAAGCGACTTCAAGACTCTATCCTTCCCACCCAAGAACAACTGAAAAAGGCATTCCCATCTAGCTTTGTACTCTATCAACCAAAGGATATCGTTTCGGGCGATTTCTATTGGATAAGCACAAAAGGCAGTAAGGTTTATGTTGCCTCTATTGACTGCACGGGACATGGTGTTCCTGGAGCCTTCATGTCATTGATAGGACATAATAGCTTGAATATCGCTCTTGAAGAGGCCGACTCTAATGATCCTGGTTCTGTGCTCAGTCATCTAAATGTGCTAGCTACTAACAGCCTGAATAGAAATAAAGGAAACACTACGGTGCGGGACGGAATGGATGCTGCGCTTTGCATTTGGGATAAAGTAGATAACACGGTGAGTTTTGCGGGAGCCATGCGCCCACTTGTCTATTATAAAGATGGCGAAATGGGTAGGCTTAAGGGCGACCGAGTGAGTGTAGGCGGTCAAGACACTATTAACCATAAATTCAGTAGTGAGTCCATTCAATTATCAAAAGGGGACACGTTTTATGTTTTTTCTGATGGATATCCTGACCAATTCGGTGGGGAGACAGTGAACGGAAAGAAATACAAGCTGTCGAGATTCTTGAACGACCTAGGGGCTATTCAACCCTTCAACATGGAGCAACAACGCGAACAAATGCGCGTAAATATTCGCACCTGGCAAGGGAATCACCCTCAGGTAGATGATATCCTGGTTATAGGAGTAAAAATCACGTAAGTGTTATTAATCGAAAATATTGAAGTCCCCAGTTTCTAACGGATTTAATAATATCGTAGGAATCTGCGCTGCGTTCGTGATAATACGCTGAGTGTAACCACTTCCAAACCAGCTCGCGAGACTGCTTTCGCGTAAATTCATTATACTAATGAGGTCAGCGTCTTTACTCGCAGCAAACTTCATAAGAACGTCATCAAAAGCATCTTCATCATTCTCGGGAACAGATACCGTGTATTGCACGCCCTCCTCTTCTAACAATGTGCTAGCATAGGTCATATTCCTTTTCAGGGTATTAGCCAAGAACTCGTCCTTTTCAAACGGAGTAATGAGATGAACCCTACTGTTAAAGTATTTCGCCATTTTTACTACTAGAAAGAGCTTTTGTTTAGTCTCCTTATGCAAATCAAGCGGGACAACGATATCATCATAACCCTCTTGTCGTATGGGTCTTTCTTGCACAATGATGATAGGGGTGATGGACGAACTCACGATTCTTAAGGCATTGCTGCCTTTAATGAATTGCATTCCTTTCATTCCATGGGTTCCCATGATGATCATTTTCGCGCCTATCTCTTCAGCTAGACTGCCTATATCCTCGAAAATACTTCCTTTCCTGACCGTCTGCTCGAACTTCACACTCGGATTATCCTTACCAACCTCTTCAATGAATGCAGTCATTCTAAGGTTAGCCTCATCTAGTTCTGATTTCTTTCCAACTACATGGAAAAGATGAATAGCCGAGCCCATAGTCTTAGCCAGATTAGAGGCGTGGTTTATAGCATTAATACTTACGGAAGTGAAGTCTACAGGGACTATCAGGACATTTTTCATAGCGGTTTCTCGTCAAATAAGGCCGCAAAGATAGAATAAGCGCTACTCTTTTTCAGCGATTCGCCATCTTCAAGAAGGAGACCTCCTTATCAGAGAGCACCCGCCATCTGCCTCTAGGGAGGTCACGCTTAGTGATTCCCGAGAAAAGCACTCTATCCATTTTCTCGACCTTATAACCAAGATGTTCAAATAGGTTCTTAACAATCCGCTTCCTATTCACACTGAGCCGCACACCCAAAGCCGGGCCCTCTTCATCTCCAACATAGCGTATCTCATCAACCTTAGCCAACCCATCTTCAAGCGGAACGCCTTTAAGCAAGTCTTTCATGTGCTTGTCAGTAATGGTTTTGTCTAATACGATGTGATATAGACGCTCCACATAGAAATCTGGATGCGCAAGACGCTTGGACATCTCCATATCATTGGTCAATAGAATAAGACCAGTGTTTTCTTTATCTAATTGACCTACAGGAAATATGCGCTCTAAACATGCCTTAGAGGCCATGTCTATAACATTGGGTTTTCCTTGAGGATCTTTACCCACAGTGAGCGTGTTTTTGGGCTTATTAAAAATGACATAAACAAAGGCTTCACCGGCCAAGGGCTTTTCTTTGTATGTGACTACATCTGTACCCAGGATCACCTTAGTCCCTAATTCTTTCACAACAGCGCCATTCACTTTAATCTCCCCTTCTTTAATCAAAGCATCAGCCTCTCGTCTATTGCATAGGCCACTATTCGAGATGAACTTGTTCAATCGTATAGGTTTCGGAACGTAAACAAACTTTGGGGCTTTTGGCTTTTTCATAGTAGGGGCTGAAACGCATCTTCTATGTGTTCAAGATGCGTTTCTTTTTGATTCATAATGATGCCAATGATATCGAATCTATACTCAGCCTCGACATCGAATTCTTTGATATATGCAGCAGCGACTTTGATAATACTCTTTTGCTTTCCCCGCTTGACAGCAAGGGCTGGATCACCTGCATACCTGTTTTCTCTGGTTTTCACCTCAACAAAGCATACTACACCGGCTTTCTCTGCGATTATATCCACTTCGAGGCGGCCGTAACGCCAGTTCTTTTCACGGATTGTGTAACCCTTTGAAGTGAGATGCGTACAAGCATACTGTTCGCCTACGATTCCAATATCCTGGTGTTCAATCAAATTGACTTGAAAGATACCTTAACTGTGAAATTATGAAAGTATTAAAGACACTATCGCTTTTTACCCTAGTTCTCGTAGGAATGAGCACACAGGCGCAGCGATTCGAAGGAAGCATCGGATTTACCAAGAATATTGGCCCCGTAACCGCTAACTACATCTACCATGTAAAGGGAGATATGATCCGAGTTGAAGAACTCGATGAAACTGGAGTAATTCAAGGGATAATGTTAGTAGACACCAAGAAGAACTCTGTGTTAGCACTTAGCCCTGAGCGTAAGATGTATATCGATGTGCCTAACCGTAGAAAGTCTGGAGAGACCGCCACTGAAGTAAAGGCTACCGGAAAGCATCAGACCATTAATGGTTATGATTGCGAAGAATGGCTAGTCCAATCTGTAGAAGAAGGAAGGAAAATTTCCTATTGGGTTGCGGCTAAAGATTTTGACTTCTTTATCCCCATGCTGAAGACGCTGAATCGTAAAGATAAAATGGCCCTGTACTATATGAGTCTTCCTAACGCTGACGGAACCTTCCCAATGAGAGGAACTGAGGTAAAGAGCGATGGCATGGAGCTGACGACACTTGAGGTGAATAAGATCCAGAAAACCACGCTTACTGCCGATATGTTTTCTATTCCAACGGGATACACGAAGTTTGAAAGAGAAGCTAATGACTAAGGCTCAACCTTAGAAAATGGTATTATGAAAGAAGCCGGCCGAATAGGGGCCGGCTTTTTTATTCTACAAAGTTTCTCAACTAATTCTAGTGCTTCATCCTTATAACATCTCCTTTAAAAGGCCTCGTTTTATAAGGAAGAACTACTTTCAGGGCTTCAATCAGAAAGAATAATGGACTACCGAATAGAGAAGGACACCATGGGCGAGGTAAAGGTGCCCGCAGATAAATATTGGGGAGCTCAAACAGAACGCTCTAGGAATAATTTCAAGATAGGGCCAAGAGCCAGTATGCCCATGGAGATGATTTATGGCTTTGCTTATCTTAAAAAGGCTGCAGCACATGCCAATCACGACCTAGGGGTTATGGATAAAGAGAAGCGGGACCTGATATCAAAAGCTTGTGAAGAGATATTGAAAGGCATGCATGACGATCAATTTCCCTTAGTTATTTGGCAAACAGGATCAGGCACTCAGTCGAATATGAATGTCAATGAGGTCATCTCTAATAGAGCTCACGTCCTTGCTGGAGGACGACTGGGTGAAGGAAAAAGCCCCATTCACCCGAATGATGATGTAAATAAAAGCCAGTCTTCTAACGACACATTTCCCACGGGTATGCATATCGCTGCATATAAGATGATTATGGAAACCACTATCCCAGGAGTAGAACAACTTAGGGACACACTCAAGAAAAAAACAAAGGACTTCAAATACATTATCAAGATAGGGCGCACTCATCTCATGGACGCAACACCTCTTACATTGGGCCAAGAATTCTCAGGGTATGCATCTCAGCTTGAACATGGATTAAAAGCCCTGCGAAACAGCCTCGCCCATCTTTCAGAGCTTGCCCTAGGAGGAACAGCTGTAGGAACGGGCATAAACACCCCAAAAGGATATGATGTGCTAGTGGCAAAGAAGATTGCAGAATTCACAGGGTTACCATTCATTACCGCAGAGAATAAGTTCGAAGCACTTGCTGCTCATGATGCCATAGTAGAGAGTCATGGAGCGCTAAAACAACTTGCGGTGAGCCTGAATAAAATAGGAAATGATGTGCGTATGCTCGCTTCAGGACCGCGTTCTGGAATAGGAGAAATAATGATTCCTGAGAACGAACCAGGATCTTCTATTATGCCTGGAAAAGTTAATCCAACCCAGTGTGAAGCCCTAACCATGGTCTGCGCACAAGTGATGGGAAATGACATGGCCATCACCATGGGAGGAGCACAAGGACACTATGAGTTGAATGTTTTTAAACCGGTCATGATTGCAAATTTTTTGCAATCAGCGCGCTTGATAGGAGATGCCTGTGTGTCTTTTGATGAGCATTGTGCGAGCGGAATTGAACCGAATCATTCGAGATTAAAGGAAAACCTAGATAACTCACTCATGTTGGTCACCGCATTGAATACGCATATTGGCTATGAAAAAGCTGCTAAAATCGCAAAGACGGCTCATAGCAATGGAACTACATTGAAGGAAGAAGCCATCAATCTAGGGTTCCTAAATGCTGATGAATTTGATGCCTGGGTGGTGCCTGCTGATATGGTAGGTAGTCTTTGAAAAGAAGATGGGCAAGAACACAAAAAGCTTAAGCCCTAACGAGCTTCATCAGAAGATAGAGGGCTTGAAAAGCCTGATGATCATCGAGCGCGGAAGCCTCCAAGTCTTTGCAGGAAAGGCAGATGAAATAGGTGAGATTATTAGCGAGATAGGAAGGCAGCGAGAACGCACCTTCAGAGCAGCAGGCGAGGGCACAGGAAAGGAAATAGACATAGATAGATATGACAAATACTATCTTAATCTATTTGTATATGACAAGGAAAACAAATGTCTTGTCGGTGGGTATCGCATTGGTCAGGGAAAGGAAATCTATGAGAAGTATGGTGCCCGCGGGTTCTACATACGTAGCTTGTTCAAAATCAAGAAGCCATTCAAACTAATACTATCTCAGTGCCTGGAGCTTGGAAGATCATATGTGGTTCCAGAATATCAGAAAACTCCGCTTCCTTTATTTATTCTTTGGCAAGGCCTCTTGAAGATTATTCAAAATCAAGAAAATTTGCGGTACATCATAGGTCCTGTAAGCATTAGCAAGGAGTACCCAGAGAGCAGTAGAAGTGCTATTGTGAGCTTTGTAATGAGACATCTTTGGGATCATAAGAACTCAGATTACATCAAAGCTAAAAAGCCATATAAGATTCAGCTTGATTGGGAAAAAATAGACCAGATCATGAGGCTTGATAAAGACTTCACAGACCTAGAAGGGTTCTTAAAAATCATGGAACCGAACCATCTACGCCTTCCTGTATTACTAAAGCAATACGCAAAGCAGAATGCCAAATTCCTTGGCTTTAACCTCGACCCTAAGTTTAATGACGCACTAGACGGACTCATGATGCTTGATCTTCAAGATCTTCCAGAAGAGACTATTGAAATGCTTTTAGAAAAAAACCCAAGGATCTAAAAATGCGAGTCAAATGTCAGTGAGCAGATTGATTCAAGAATGGTTTTCTTTGAGCAAGATGGAAAGAGGTAGCACATGAAGAATTTAAGGGCCGTTGTGAGGGCTTGCGCATTCTTTGCTGGGGCAGGATGGATGATGTTTAAGATTTGGGTCGCGCAATTATTTAAAGGACCGGACCTAGAGCGTGCGCTTAGTTACCGCAGGAGTTTGTTGAAGTGGCTCCTGCCATTTTTAGGAGTTCATGTGACTATTTATGGAGAACTACCTACTGAACCAGGGCTTTTGCTTTGCAATCACAGAAGCTATCTCGACCCCGCTCCTTTATTGAGAGACCTACGAGCCTTACCCGTGGGAAAGGCTGAAATCGCTCATTGGCCCATTATCGGGCTGGGGTGTAAATTGTCAGGCATAATCTTGGTCGATAGAAACAGTCCCGAGGGTAGACTCAAGGCTAGAAATCAGATGAATAAGAAACTTAAAGAGGGCCTCTCTATTATTAATTATCCCGAAGGAACCACGTATAGAGGTCCTGAAATTCTTCATCCAAAAAAAGGAATGTTTCAAGATGCCGCATTGAGTGGATTTATCATCTACCCTATCGTGATAGAATACCAGAGCCCGCTTGATGCTTGGGTGGGTGATCAGACTTTTGTGCATCACTTCTTTTCTCGTTTTGGAAATAAGCGAATGGAGATGAGATTGTCCTATGGTAAACCCATGACCGGGACAGACGGAAAGGCACTGATGAGAGCGTATTCTGAATGGATGCTTGAAGAAACGGAGCGCATCAGGAAGGATTGGTACCGTTACGAAGACATGAGTAAAGTAAAGAGCTGAATCAAGGCTAATCCGAAGAATAAGTAGGACATTCCTTTATCTAGATAAGCGCTAATCCACTGAATTCGCCGGCTCATCCATTGACCTAAATATGCATAGAGAATGAAGACGACAGAAGCACCCACAGTGGCTCCTGTGCTAAAAAAGATGTAGGATGGAATTCCACGCGGCTCATAGCCGGTCTCTGCCAGCCAAACCAGCGTCACGAGCCAAAAGGGTAGAATGAGAAAATTAAAGAGATTGAACCCTAATCCTGACCAAATCTCGTTCGAGACAGCAATAGGTTCTTTACCAAAAGACATGCGCCTAGCGCTCTTTTTCCAATGATATGTTCCTAGGGCTATTAAGACAGGAATACTCGCCCAAATAAAGGCAGAATTAAGCCTATCAAGGGACTCCATTTTCTCAAACAGAATAAGCGCAATAAAAGCATACACCCACTCCATGATAGATGCACCTATGATGAAGCGCACCGCAGAGCGAAAGCCTAGACCTATACTCTGTTGAATAATCTTAGCAGTGACCATTGTAACAGGAATGGTGAACACCGCGCTTATAGCGAAGGCTATGGCAAAATCACAAAGGATTTCCAACATTAGAAAAAGGAAAGAGAAGGGTAAATAAAGCTTAACGAGCCAGCTCCTGCTGAGAAACCTGTAGACGTTTTTCTTCTACAATACAGGTGGAAAGATCCTTAAATCGCATAATAGCACTCTTGCTAGTTACATTGACTTGGGTAATGCTTGTAGTGCATACAGTTCCTCTATCCATGATTAAGTCATAAAGCCTGTCGCCTTCTCCTCCATAGTTATGAAACCAACGCAGGTCACTAGCGCTCACCTCCATCCTTCCATCAAGCCAAGCCATGAACCAAATTTTCCTGCGTTCCTGCCATACCGGAGGATATAGCATGCTGCTCGACCAGAAATGAGGCTCTTTATGATCCAAGGTATCTATATGTTTTTCCTGACCATCCCATCTCACACATTGGAGTGAACCTGTTTCTGCAATCAAGAGCGTGAAAGGCTCCACGTCTGCGAGGTTCATGTTAAGAACTGTTGCGATTATATCGTCCTGTTTCAAGAGATCAGAAATAATACTTCCCCTGCTCTTCATGATCAACTGAGTAGGCTCATGCGGAATAAAAGCGCCATTCATCAAAGAAATCACTCGACCCAAAGCATCAGTCGCTATCCATGTTCCTGATGATTCTATGTCTTTAGGAAAGAGGATGCCAGCTTCGAGCGCGAGTCCACTCACTCCTCTTTTAGGCGATTCATCTCTGTTCTGGGTCATGATAAACCCATCTTCGCTCGGATAATAGCTAATCGTACACATACGGGAATGAATCTCGGGCTTTAGGGCGAAAAAATAAAGCGTTTAGGGGTGATGTTATCAACAAGCAAAAAGTACAGTCCTGGGCCTTGCAAAAAAAGGTCTATGCGAAGGTCTCGTGAAACAAGAAGCTCATCCGATTCCAGCGCGTAGACCAATGTTCCTGTAGCGTCCAAGATGCGTAATCTAGTCCACGGAATAGAAGTGCTAATGTGGATTTCTCCCCGACTAGGATTTGGATAGACTATCAATTCTACTTCTTGTTCCCAAGTCATCGAAATCAGAGTACTATACTTCTGTTGGGTTGAATCTTTTCCTCCAAAGCGATAGATTATATTTCCTGTGGAGCAGACAGAGGTATTTCGTAGCGGAACACCAGGAATAGAAAAAGACCTGAAATCCGAAACAGGATCTAACACATAGGCCTCAAAAACTGGTTGCTGGATTTCACCGGAGAACTCCTCATTCACAAGACCGTCCCATATCGCGCAAAAACCCCGTGCGCAAGCAGCCTCAGCATAGGCTATACTGAACGGCATATCGGTGAGCTGATTCCACGTGTGCTGCTCTCTATTCCAGTGAAATAAGTCAGAACTATGATTGCCGCTAAAGTCTATCCCGCCACCGATATAGGCCTGACTTTCATGTGCAAATGCAATGCATTCATGACGACCTTGACCCGGTATATCAGGAAGGAACGTCCATTGATCTGAGGCAACATCATAACGCCAGAAATCTTTGAAAACAAGAGATCCATTGGTTCCGGTTCCATAGTAGAGGGAGTTTCCAATGACAAAACCTACAGCCTTGAATCGAGCTGGTCCTGGAAGAGAACTTTTTTCTGTCCAATGATCTATGGCAGGGTCGTATTCCCAAAGCTCATTGAGGGGTTCTCCAGAGGTGGTCAATCCTCCTATGAGATAAGCTTTACCTCCAAGGGTGTTTGCATACGCGTATTGACGAGGGAGACCAGGAAAATCTTCTAGAGCGAGCCAAGAATCTGAGATGGGGTCACACCTCCAAAGGTCAGGCTGAATAAGAAACCCATCTCCACCACCACCTGTTACATAGACCTGATTGTTGAGTATGAAACAGACAGCATCGTCTCGTCCTGGCTCAGGCAGAGAGGCGTGCTCATGAAACACAAACTGCGCTTCAGCGGGAGCGCAGAGAACAAGGTAAATTAGAATGAAGAAATAACGGGGGAAATGGGAGATGGTCTTGGTACGGTTCATCTCAGGTCTAACGTAAAGAAGGGACGAACCGTATTCAAAAGACCTCAGTTTTTCTTAATCTCTATGCGCGCTTCCTTTTCAGGGTTATCAGACTTGCCGCCAGACTCGAGCTGCACCTCCATGGTTCCGTCTTTTTTCTGATACGGACCTTATTGTCTCCTGATTGAATGAGTGTATCACCAGTGAAGCTTGAGGCCTCTATTTGAGCTATAATCTCATCTGATTTTTCATATCCCCCCTTCATCATAAAGACGTTTTCTTCACCTTCATCGCCCTGCCATATCATGTGTTCTCCTTATCCATCCAGGTGCTTCATAATGATGCGTTTTTCCACATTGCCATGGTCATTTCCAGTCACACGGCCTAGAATGAATCCGAGAATCAAAGAGAGAGCATTAAAAACGAGGATTTGTGTCCAATTGCTTTTCATGATCGTTAATTTGATAGGTTGAAAGTAGGAATAAGGAAAGAGGAGATGAATGAACAATGGCCCAATGTGATTTTCAGAAAAGCAGAGGGGCATTTCCTTTTTTCGTATCTTGTGATTTCACCAACACCTTTGCAGCATGATGAAAATGGTAGGAAATTTCGCAGGCAAAAGGGCCAATGAAATCAAAAGCCCAGCAGAACGAAGCAGTTCAGTTGCTGATCATATGACCAGGACTCTGATTACATTCAGGCCGGAACAGTCTATAGAAGAGGCCATGGACATCATGATTAAGAAAAGGATTTCAGGAGGTCCCGTAGTCAATGAGAAGAATGAATTGGTGGGTGTGATTTCTGAAGGAGATTGCCTCATGCAAGTGGTTAAAGGAAAATACCTAAACAGCCCAGTGGAGCAAGGCAAAATATCAGATCACATGGTGAAAAATGTCATCACGATAGACCCTGAATTGGACGTGTTCCAAGCGGCCAAGAAATTCCTAGATCTGCGCATACGTAGATTCCCTGTTTTACAAGAAGGAAAGCTTGTTGGCCAAATCTCTCAAAAGGACATTATGAAGGCCGTAATGAAGATGAAAACCACGCACTGGTAGGCCTACTATGCAGTACGCTTATTTTAATTTTTTTAGGGACTAGTCTTTCGTTCCTAAGTGTTTTGTTGCCCACGTACTTCGGGCTTAAAACCCATGACGTATCTGTCAAACATCAAGGTCACGACCGACTTGATTTTTCATTTATCGTGTAATCCTGGCTATTCCCCAGTTTTCTTAATGTATTTTCTATTGTGCTGATAATCAGCTACAAAAACGTTTTTAAACGCTTAAAAACGACATTAAACAGCTAGTAAACGTTTATTAACCGAATAAGCGAAACAGCATGCCTGTCCTTTGCGGTGTCGCATTCAGAAAAACTGCTGTGACATCAGTAAACTCATATTAACACGATTTATACTACATCATCATGAATACGATTAAAAATAAAGTACAGCTTATCGGGAACCTAGGTAATGACCCTGAAATCTTCACCTTCGATAACGGGAGTAAAAAAGCTACCCTATCCATCGCTACTAATGATTCCTATAAGAACAAAGAAGGCAAGAAAGTAGAAGAGGTGCAGTGGCATAACGTAGTCTTCTTTGGTAAGACCGTAGACATCGTTGAGAAGTTCTTGATGAAAGGATCTGAGATTGCCATAGAGGGAAAATTAACCACCCGCAGTTATGAAGCGAAAGATGGTGAGAAGCGTTACGTCACTGAAGTAGTGGCGAGCGAACTACTTATGCTAGGAAAAAAGGCTTGAGTTCTTTATCCTGACTCCATCAGAAAACCCGCCATTGGTCCTCCAGTGGCGGGTTTTTTCTTGTGTAGTTGTTCGCTCATATATGCTAGACGAACACAAGGTTACTGTATCTCATTCTCCCTGAACGGGTTCTATTGCAAGCGACCATAGCTGAAGCCAACACCCCATTTAAAGGTTTTAGCATCTCTGGGTCGTCTTTGTCCCCAAAAACTTCCTTGAGGGCTATCTCTATTGTTGAAGGGATTGAATCATGGGCCACATCGGTACTCCAATTCTCGAACGGACGCTAAAGCACCAAGCCGGATACCTAGATCTGATGGAACATCCAACCCACTATCACCGTGATGGGAACTATGAGCAATTCGCTGGACGCGGACATGAAAACCCTGATGAAGGCAAAGGGGAACATGAAGATGAACTCGTAAAGGAAAGCTCGAGTGCAGTGCTCATAAGGCATTGGAAGAGGAGTGTTCTTAATGCGCTCGACTGCACCTTGATGATCTACGCGCCTGCTCAGCGCTGCCTGCATTTCTAGATAGACGAAGAGGTCTATTTCACCAGAGTGTGACAGCTGCTTAATCGCTCTACCTTGCTCGAAACCGAGATGGGTAACTTCATTAGTGACACTCTGCAAGTAGCTATATTACCCTTCCTCCAAATACACTCGTACTGGGCTGTCCAATTCGGGTTGAGCGCTGATTTTTTGAAGTCTCAACTTCATGGCATGCGTTCAAGCTATCTGTCGATTCATGAGGGAGCGCATTTGATGTCCATACTCTTTATCTGAAAGACTGATGTCGATACATGTGATGACTTGTCTGGCCCAAGTCCGTGAGTTGTTGATAATGGACCCCCATACTATACGCGCACAATGCCGACCCTCATTTGGTAGACACCGCACTCTGTTGTTCTACCTTGCAACAATATTGTATTGTGATTCCTGATTGTGATCCATGTGATGATGTTTCTGTGGTTCAGAATCCTTCAGAAGGCTGCTGTGTGAATTGGTCTATCGTGAACAATTTTCAAGCGGGTTATTTTGATGGGATAGACATCTGCGTACTCACGCCTAACTCCACCTTGACCATCAATAACACCATAGGTTCAGGTTGGCAGACCGTTTCCAATAATGGCACCTTTATCTCTTTGAACAAGAATCCTGCGGGCAGCTTCATCGGCTTGGGCACCCACCCTATGCCTGCGCTTTGTATGAACTCGACCATGGCCCCAGGGCAATTGGTAGAGATCAAGTGGATGCAAGGAGACTCCATTATATGTAGAGACACCTTGGTCTTCCAATGCCTACCTCCGTGCGGCTTTGTCACAGATACGGTAACCTGTGTTCCGGGGGGAGGATATAACTATGGATTCAATGTGACCAACACCTCAGATTTTTCTATGGATCATGCGATATTGATCATCACTTCACCCACTGGATTCAATACGCCAACGACCTACCCTCTTGGACCACTGTCCAGCGGAGGAACCTCAGCTTGGTTCAATCTGAATCTACCACCCAATATTGGAAATGCGGGAGACACCATCTGCTTCACTCTGGCCCTGCATGAGGAAGGAACCGATGAATTCCATATCAATTGTTGCAATATAACGCACTGTTTCGTGCTGCCCGAATGTGGCCCAGAACCAGATTGCGTCTGTGACGATGAATTTTTGAATACACCGAGTTCTGCTTTTAATCATAGTGTGAGTGGAAATGAAGTCGTATTCTTTCCAACTAATGGACAATCATTCGATCCCGCTTGTGATGTTTTCTATTGGAATTGGGGAGATGGAAATGAAAGCTTGAATCAGCCATTTGGTTCGGTTTCTCATACCTATGCAGGACCTGGAATCTACCAAGTCTGCGTGAACGTGATACGCACGACACCTAATGGATTGTGTGAATTGATCCTCTGTTATGACGTGTTCATTTCCTCGAGTACGGATCAGGACGCTGATGGAATTCCGGATGACCTTGATAATTGTCCAATAGTATTCAATCCTTCTCAGGTCGATATGGATGCTGACGGCATAGGTGATGCCTGTGATCCAGACCAGGATGGTGATGGCTTCACAGTCGATCAGGATTGTGATGATACGGATCCAAGCATCTATTTGAATGCCCCTGAACTCTGCGATGGTGTGGATAATGATTGTGACGGACAAATAGATGAAGCGTGCAGCTCCTGTGACCTGAACGACATCTGCAGCAATATGGAGGTAGTGGAGATAGGCTTTGGCACCAGTAACCCCAGAGTGAACGCCACCTGGAACAACCCCAATGGCGCGACCTCCTGTCAGGTGCGTGGCGGAAGGATATCCCTAAGTTCTAGCGGAACGCCCAACCCTCAATTTGCAAACATCAACAATACACAGGTGATTTCGCAGACTAACGGATCCACCATCAATTTCAATATCGCGCTATATAACAACCCCACTATTCCATTTGACATAGGAAAGACCTACGGCTTTGAGGTTCGCTGTCTATGTGAGGATGGAGCTGAATTCACGAACTGGTCAGGCATCACTCCATCAGCGACCTTTGTGGTTCCTGCGCCTCCTGCAAGCCCTCCAGTGTCGGCCTTCAGCAATCAGGTAGTGGATAAAGAGGATGCCCTAGTCGTTAAGGCACTTCGTGATGAGGCACACATGCGCATCTATCCGAATCCTAGCGAGGGCAATCAAGTAAGACTTGAATTGACTAACCTGGAATCGGAGACTGGAATAGCCACACTTCTTGTGCTTGACATGACTGGAAAGCAAGTGTATACAGAGCGTATTCCCGTCAAAGGAGATCAATTGAATACCGTGCTTGACTTCAAACCAGCCTTGACTTCAGGCATGTATTTCATCAGTATAGAGCTAGATGGAATCATCTATAGAGAGAAGTTCATAGTGAAGTAATCGTAGGTCGTAATTAGTCTAGAAGCCCCTTGTTCATTAATCAAGGGGCTTTTTGAGTATTCAAGGGTTGGGGGTCTTTAGGTTTTGTGCAAACATCGGTTGCCCTATATTTAATCCCTGTCTAGGCTTGAAAAAGACAGAATGACCAAAGACTATGAAACAAAATATACTCCTCCTTCTATGCTGTTGCGCGCTTTTTCCCTTCGGAACACAGGCGCAATGGCTAGATTTCCAAGATGAAACTGCGGCTAGACTTATTCTCACTTCTGTCGCCAATAGTGATGATGAAGAGAAGGATATAGAAACAGCTGACCTTAATAATGACGGCTGGCCTGATGTGATTGTAGTGCGCAAGGAACCTTTTTCCATCTCCACGGAAGCGGCCAAATCAGATCTACTCCTCATGAATGAGAACGGAGTCTTGGTGGATAGAACTGCACAATACGCGCCTGAATTCATCAGCAACATCACCTTTGCTAGAGACCTCTTCATTGGGGATTTCGATAGCGATGGCTGGAAGGATGTCGTTATCGCTAATACCTTTTTACAACAGCCCATTTACTACAAGAATTTGGGGAATGACTTGCAGGGAAATTGGCTCGGATTGGTCGATGAGAGCAGCACAAGATTTCCTGTTCTGACGTCTGATGTCCCACTCATCTGCGCGGTTTGGGCTGGTGATATAGATGGTGATACTGATGACGACATCTACTTTGTGAACTATAAGCAAAATGCAAATGGCGGCATTGCTAAAGATTTTCTCTTAATCAATAACGGTGCCGGGGTCTTCACTGAGGAAGGCGCTACGCGCTTGGGTGACTTGCGTAACTCTGCCTTCGGGACAGCTGCTCAGATTCATGACGTGGACAATGATGGTGATAATGACATCATCAAAGTTTCTACCCTTTATTCAGTCGCTCCATGGAACAACCGAGGGCTTATCGTCTTGTTCAATAATGGCAATGGAACCTTTACCAATTGGCAGAATCTCAGCCCGCTCTCTCCCTACATGTTCGAAGCGGGAGACTTCAATGCCGATGGTTGGCTTGATTTTTTCGTGGTCGATGACGGACAGGATTATTACATCAATGTTACCAGTGCTGTTCCCAATGTAAGCTTAACCTTTACCACCACAAATGTGAGCGGAGGCCAAGGTGGTTTCGGAGGGAACGTGCATAAGGCTGACCTGGATTTGGATGGCGACATGGATATCATCTCAGCTGATGTTGATGTGGATATTCCGCCTTGTAATTCGGGCAGGAAATTGGCCATCCTAGAAAATGATAATGGCGCCTTTATAGATCAACATAACGGAGCGACTTATGACTGGGCAGATAACAGTTATGACTTCGCGATTTTGGATATCAACGGTGATGGACTCCTTGATTTCTTCTCGGGTGGATGTGCGGGATATAAGGTCTTCATGAGTGATAATTGCGAGTTGATTACGAGCTCTGCGGATTTCGATAATGATGGTATTTCTGATGCCTGTGATGAATGTCCCACTAACCCCGACCCTAATTGCATTGAGCCCGTAGATTACCCTGTAGTCAGTACAGAAGGAACTGCAGCGCGACAGTGGAATGAAATGCTCTTAGCCTCCATAAGAAGAGACTTTGCGCGACCTACCGTACATGCTCGAAATCTCTTTCATACTTCCGTGGCTATGTGGGATGCATGGGCAGCATATGATACTAATGCATGCACCTATCTCCTTGGGAAAACAGTAGATGGATTTGAATGTGTATTCAGCGGAATACCCGCTTCTGTGGACATAGATTCAGCTAGAAATGAAGCTATCTCTTTTGCCAGCTATCGACTTCTAAGTCATCGTTTTGCGCATTCACCTGATTCTACCCAATTACAAACGGGGTATAATGTTCACATGGACAGCCTTGGGTATGATATCACTTATACATCTGTGGACTATTCCACAGGAAGACCAGCAGCCCTAGGAAATTATATCGCTCAATGCCTGATCGATTTCGGTTCTCAAGACGGCTCCAATGAGCAAAACCTCTATGAGAATTTATTCTACACGCCAAGCAATACTCCTTTGATTGTGGACCATACGGGAAACCCCACAATGGAAGATTTAAATCGATGGCAACCACTCACTCTTGAAATATTTATTGACCAAAGCGGAAATGAAATACCAGGAAGCACGCCTGATTTTCTGGGACCAGAATGGGGAGCGGTTTCTTCTTTTGCATTGAAAGAGTCAGCAAGAACAACATATAACAGAGATGGTTTTGATTATGAGGTTTTTCATGATCCGGGATATCCACCATTGATTGACACCTTAGATAATCTTGCTTCTGCAGATTACAAATGGGGGTATGTGACGGACATCATTTGGTCTTCACATCTGGATGTAACAGATGGAGTGATGTGGGATATTTCTCCAGCTAGTATTGGGAACAGAACCACGCTTCCAGCTAATAGTTCTGAGTATCCTTCCTTCTATAATCAGGTTAACGGAGGAACCTCTGGCGATGGTCATGCTATCAATCCAAGTACGGGGTCTCCTTATGCCCCCAACATGGTTCCTAGAGCTGATTATGCCCGTGTACTCGCTGAGTTCTGGGCTGATGGGCCTGAGAGCGAAACGCCTCCAGGACATTGGTTCACACTCATGAATTACGTCTCTGATCATGACTCTCTTGAGAAACGATTTATGGGTACTGGAGATATTATTGCTGATTTAGAATGGGATGTGAAATCGTATTTGATGTTAGGTGGTGCTATGCATGATGCTGCCGTGACTGCATGGGGGATTAAGGGGTGGTATGATTCTCCCCGACCAATTTCAGCCATAAGAGCTATGGCCGATCGGGGCCAATGTTCTGAACCAGGGTCTCCTTCCTATCATCCTGCTGGGCTTCCCCTGATGCCTGGTTACATAGAACTTATTGCTGCTGGAGATTCATTAGAAGGTGCAACGGGAGAAAACATTGGAAAGATAAAAGTCAAATCTTGGAGAGGTCATGGGGTTATTGACAACGTTGATACAGATGTCGCTGGTGTAGATTGGATTCTTGCGGGCAATTGGTTGCCATATCAGCGGCCGTCTTTTGTGAGTCCACCTTTCGCGGGATATCTCTCAGGACACAGCACTTTCTCTAGAGCAGCAGCTGAAGTACTGACCCTGCTCACTGGAGATGAATATTTCCCAGGAGGAATGGGAGTCTTCACAGCACCACAGAATGAGTTTTTAGTCTTCGAAGACGGCCCAAGTGTGGATGTCACGCTGCAATGGGCCACCTATCGTGATGCGGCAGATGAATCAGGACTTTCCAGAATATGGGGCGGAATTCACCCACCTGCTGATGATATTCCAGGAAGAAAAATTGGAATCGATATAGGGATTGATGCTTTTTACAAAGCGGTCTCTTATTTCGGCATTCCGACTTGGGTAGAGATCTGTGACAATGAAATAGACGATGATTGCAATGGCCTTATCGATGAAGGTTGTATCACGTGTGATGCCAATAACATTACTTCAAATATGGAGGTGGTAGAAATTGGTTTTGGCGGAACTAATCCACGGGTCAATGCCACTTGGAATAACCCAAATGGAACCACGACATGTGAAGTGCGCGGAGGAAGGATAGCGGCAAGTTCCATAGGAACAGGCACACCGTTATTTGCGAACATCAGTAATACCCAAGTGATTTCTCAGACCAACGGATCCACAGTGTCCTTCAACATAGGGCTGTATAACAACCCCAACGTGCCTTTTGTAATAGGTCAGACCTACGGCTATGAAGTGCGCTGTCTCTGTGAGGACGAAACTGCATTTACGAACTGGTCTGGCATCATTCCAGAAGCGACATTCATCGTTCCAGCTGCACCAGCTGGAGTTCAGCATGATTCCGGTCTTGCATTGAAATCAATGGATGATGCGTCATTGATTCTATATCCTAATCCGAACGATGGAAATGATCTTCGCATTGAATCCTTAAGCGAAGTGCAACTCGGAATGGGTCAAATCCAAATCTTTGATTTGAGCGGAAAATTGGTTCAAGAGAGGAATGAGAATTTTGGATCTAAGGTCATTTCATTGAACTTTAGACCTAAGCTGAATGCAGGCCTCTACTTGATCCAAATCAATCTTGAACAAGGCGTTATTAGAGATAGATTTATAGTCGAATAAGAATATTGATTTCATCCTTTTCTCTGCGCACCTTTTAAGTATGAAGATATACGACCGGAGTGGTTTATGAGCCGATGGGAGAGCCTTCCGAGCATTCAGTGAGCACACGGAACAGCCCATTCAGAATATTCCATGCTGAGCCCGAATGCCAAAGAAAGCTCAACTGAGCATTGGAACCACTCGCTTTAATCCCGCAGCCAATAGCATCACATCCTCCTCTGTATTATAGATGCCGAAAGATGCGCGCAGTGTTCCGGGAATCTGGAAACGATTCATCAAGGGCTCTGCACAATGGTGACCTGTGCGCACTGCAATTCCGAGTTTATCCAAGAGCGTTCCTAGGTCTGATGGGTGAATGTCGTCTATGAGGAAAGAAATGACGCCAGATCGCTCCGCAGGCATGCCTATGAAGCGCATGCCCTCCATCTTTCCGAGTTCTGAAAGGGCCAAAGCTAAGATACGCTGCTCATGCGCCTTCACCTCTTTCCAATCCAAGCTATACATGAAGTCTATTGCTGCGCCTAAACCTATGATGCCTGCAATATTTGGAGTTCCTGCCTCGAACTTGAACGGGATCTCATTGTAGGTGGTCTTCTCGAAACTCACAGATTTGATCATCTCTCCACCTCCGAAAAGGGGATTCATTTTTTCTAAGTGCGAGGCTTTTCCATACAAAATCCCCATGCCTGTGGGGCCATAGAGTTTATGCGCGGAGAAAGAATAGAAATCGCAATCGAGTGCTTGCACATCCACAGGCATGTGCGCTACCGCTTGCGCTCCATCTATATGCACCAATGCTCCTGAGGAACGGGCTTTCTGGATCAATTTCTGGATCGGATTCACGGTGCCCAAAGCATTGGAGACATGTGCTACCGAGAGCAGTTTTGTGTGTGCAGAAAGGAGCGTTTCAAAAGCCTCCAAATCCAACTCACCAGCATCGGTGACAGGGATGACTTTCAATACTGCACCTGTGGCCTCACAAGCCATTTGCCAGGGCACGATGTTCGAGTGATGTTCTAATGCGGAGATCAGGATCTCATCTCCAGTTTTCAGAGTGTCTTTAGCCCAAGATTGCGCTAAAATATTGATGCTGTGTGTAGTGCCAGATGTGAAGATGATCTCGCGATCCTCGATGGCATTTAAGAAGCGCTGCACTTTCTTACGCGACCCTTCCATCGCTTCTGTAGCCTCCACGCTCAAGGCATGCACTCCCCGATGCACATTGGCATTATAGCGCGCATAATAGTCACTGATGGTGTCGATGACCGCTTGCGGTTTCTGTGTGCTCGCTGCATTGTCCAGATAGACCAAGGGCTTTCCATTAACCTCACGAGTGAGGATAGGGAAAAGAGAGCGTATTTCTGGAATACTTTTCATGTTTTTTTAAAAGAGGATTTAATCCTTTATTTTGCTGTCTTAGGCCAATTTTTCTTCCAACTTTCTCCAGATGTATTCTTTCAATTCCAGTGAAGTCAATCGATCTACGACCTCACCCACGAACGCGTGGACTAGCATCTGCTTCGCAGCCACATAATTCAGTCCGCGGCATTGCAGATAGAAGAGCGCTTCTCTGTCAAGCTGCCCCGTGGTGCTCCCGTGGCTGCACTTTACATCATCGGCATAAATCTCTAACTCGGGCTTGCTGTTCATGCTCGCTTGTTCGCTCATCACGATGTTCGCATTCTGCTGAAAAGCATTAGTCTTCTGTGCATCAGGACGCACGAATACTTTGCCATTGAACACGCCCTTGCTCTGCTGATATACAACTCCTTTATACAGCTCATGCGACTCGCAATGAGGTACCAGATGATCGATTACCGTGTGGTTGTCTATGAGTTCTTTTCCAGTGGGGAAATAAGCTCCGTTTAAATAGCAGATGCTGTTCGATCCTTTCAACCGGATATGTGGTTCGTTTCGCGTCCAAGCTCCGGCTAGCGTGATGGTATTGATTGTAGTGCTGGCATCCCGCCCTTGGAATACTTCTTCACCAGAAAAATGAAAACTAGAATCTGTTCCACCTTGCAGTTTATCTAGCACAAAATGAGCATTGTCTTCCACACGTACTTCGGTGACCACATTACTGTGTATAGGCTTCGCTCTATGAATAGAAGAGTGGATCATCTCCCCTTTGCTGCCTTGCTCCGCAATGATGATATTTCTTGTCATCACAGCCGTGTCCGCTTGCGTATATACATGAATGACATGCACGGGTTTATCAAGCACTGAATTCTTCTTCAATCGAAGAAACACTCCATTGCTGGCATAGGCAGTATTTAGCGCGATGAATAAGTCTTTCTGATGATCTGCTTGCTTACCATAAACCGAATCGAAATTTTCTTTCTCGGCATCTTTTGCATACGACATAGGAAGAAGCACAACGTTCTCAGGCAAGTGTTCATCACTGCATTCAGCCCTGAAATATCCATCTACGAAAACCATACGATATGCATCCATATGTGGAATATCTAGAGTGGAAAGATCCACTTCTGCACCTTCCTTAGCGGGCTTCCAGGCATGAGTAACGAGGGGTGTCACGGGAGTGTACTTCCAAGCCTCAGTCTTTCGGCCTGGAATAGGCAAGAGCTCAAGAGCAGCTTTTGCCTCTGCTCTTACTTTGTCTATTCGAGTAGAGCCCGAATGTGTTGCAGGCTGAAAAGCTTCGAAGACATTCATTATACTCACTGTTTCAGTCAAGCTCATGCTACTTCTTCTTTGATCCAATCGTATCCTTTTTCTTCCAACTTAAGAGCTAATTCTGGACCTCCAGTCTTCACAATCTTTCCGTCACTCAAAACGTGCACGAAATCGGGTTTGATATAGTCTAACAGACGCTGATAATGAGTGATGATTAAGAAAGAGCGATCTTTATTTCGCATGCTATTCACTCCTTTGGCTACAATACGCAGCGCATCGATATCCAATCCAGAATCGGTCTCATCCATGATGGCGAAGCGGGGTTCGAGCATGGCCATTTGGAAGATGTCATTGCGCTTCTTTTCTCCTCCTGAAAATCCTTCATTGACTGATCTATCTTTCAACTTTCCGTCCAACTCTACCAGAGCAGATTTCTCTTTCAGTTGCGTCAAGAATTCACGAGCTGTCATCAGTTCTTGGCCGCGATAGGCGCGAATCTCATTCAAAGCAAGTTTCAAGAAGTTCACATTACTCACACCAGGAATTTCTACGGGATATTGAAAAGCTAAGAAAAGCCCTTCTTTCGCTCTGATATCAGCATCCATATCCAAGAGATTTTTCCCATCGAACGAGACAGAGCCTTCGGTTATCTCATAGTCTTCCTTACCGGCAAGTACAGAAGCCAAAGTGCTTTTCCCAGAACCATTAGGCCCCATGATGGCATGCACTTCACCTGCGTTTATCCTCAGGTCGATTCCTTTGAGAATCTCATTTCCTTCAACAGAGGCGTGGAGGTTTTTGATATTAATCATTTCTAATTTCAATTGTTTCTGATTTCTTAGTCAGGCCTTCTTGCACCCGGGTCCTTTTACTTCACTCTTCAGTAAATAGCGCTTGAAGTTGCCGATGTCTTTACTTTCCTTTAAGCAGAGGTGTTTTATTTCTTCAAACTCAAGTTCATTCGCATATACGCTGTCAAATGCGCGATAAATAGGTGAACGAGCCTCACCAATCTAACCTTTTGAAATAGAAAGAAAATGAATGAATTCTCTATTCCCATCTCGTTCAAACCCCTCGGCTATATTATCCTTGCACGAACCGGAGGATTTGTTGACCTGCCTCACAAGTTCAAAGTCTTTTTTGAACGTAGTTCTGAAACAAACCGCTTGGATAAGCGTGCACATCACTCTTGCTTGTTGCCAGACCTGTAAGTCTTCAAATTGTTTAATCGTTGCCATAATCAGAAATTAGGAATCAGAAATCAACCTACGCTGCCTTCTAGTGATATCTCCAATAACTTCTGCGCTTCTACAGCAAATTCCATGGGCAATTGTTTTAGCACTTCTTTCGCATATCCATTGACAATAAGACGGATAGCTT